>Ga0134093_1000451_pt1 | contig 50501 bp, 50 predicted proteins | sample 4_1taG_FD_94452 | JGI IMG/M metagenome (GOLD analysis project Ga0134093, IMG submission 94452) | Switchgrass degrading microbial communities from high solid loading bioreactors in New Hampshire, USA - 4_13_20_68_A1 metaG | ecosystem: Engineered > Bioreactor > Semi-continuous > Anaerobic >...
CCGGAAGAAGGGCTGCCCGAGGTCGATCGCGAGTTCTACGTGATGCAGGGCGAGCTGTACACCGAGGAACCGTTTGGCACGACCGGCTACGTCAACTTCAGCCACGAAAAGATGCTAAACGAGCAGCCAGAGTACTTCGTCTTCAACGGCGCGGCGGGCGCGCTGACCAGCGACGAGCACGCGTTGCGCGCGGAGCTGGGCGAAACCATCCGCATCTTCTTCGGCGTCGGCGGGCCGAACTTCGTCTCCTCGTTCCACGTCATCGGCGAGATCTTCGACCGGGTGTACGACCAGGGGTCGATCACCAGCAATCCGCTGACTGACGTGCAAACGACGCTGGTCCCGGCCGGGGGCGCCGCGATGATCGAGTTCCAGACGCAGGTGCCGGGCCGCTACATCCTGGTCGACCACGCGCTGAGCCGGGCCGAGCGCGGGTTGATGGGCTACCTCTACGTGGAAGGCGAGGAGCAGCCCGAGATCTTCAACGGGACGCTGACGCACGGCTCCGGTCACTAGTCTCCACAAACGCGCGGGTGGCGGGGCAACCGCTCCGCCGCCCGCCAGAAGAAATGCATGGTGTCATGAGCATCACCGAACACGCCGTACTCGAAGCACTTCGCACCGTCATCGATCCCGAGCTGGGGATCAACGTGGTCGATCTGGGGCTGGTCTACGACATCCACATCGAGGGCGACCAGATTGAAGTCCTGATGACCATGACGACCCCCGCCTGTCCGCTGGGCGCGCACATCACCGCCGAAACCCGTTACGTCATCGAGCAAGCGACCGGCTCCCGCAACGTCACGATTGACCTGGTGTGGAGCCCGCCGTGGAACCCGATGATGATGTCCCTGACCGCCAAGCGCGAGCTTGGCTGGCTTGAGTAAGCATTCTCTCTCGTCTCATTGGTATCCGTTCAGCGAAATCTGAGATCAAGGAGCATCCCAACCTCATGGAAAACACCACGAAGCTGACACTCGACGTTCGCACCATCCCGCCCGCGCAGAAGCACCCGACCATCTTCCAGACCTTCGCGGATCTGGCGCCGGGTGAGGCGTTTGAGCTGGTCAACGACCATGACCCCAAGCCGCTCCACTACCAGTTGATGTACGAGCACGAAGGCGAGTTCACCTGGGATTACCTCGAAGAAGGCCCGCAGGTCTGGCGCGTTCGGCTCGGCAAGAAGGCCGGGTAATCGCTTCGAGACGCAGACGATGACTCCCTACCGGATCGCCCGCGCAGCCGCCGGAGCCGCTATCGCGATTATCCTGATCGCGGCGCTGTACGGCGGCCTGGAACGGCTCGGCTGGCGGTTGCCGCCGGTCGAAGCTGGAACCAACAGCGTCCACGGCGCGCTGATGATCCCCGGCTTTTTCGGCGCGGTGATCGGCGTGGAGCGCGCGGTCGCGCTGACGACCGGGGCGCGAAGCCGCCGGGCGCGGCTGGCGTTCGCCGGACCGGCGCTCTGCGCGCTGGGCGCGCTGCTCCTGGTGCTCGATCCGGGTGGAGCAGCAGGCCGTCTTGCGCTGACCGGCGGCAGCTTCGCGCTGGTGTGCGTCTACGCCGTGGTGATCTGGCGCCAGCCCACGCTGTTCACCGTGACGATGGGCGCGGGCGCGTACGCCCTGCTGATCGGGAATACGCTGTGGAGCAGCGGCAAGCCGATTTACGCGATCGTTCACTGGTGGATCGCGTATCTGGTGTTGACCATCGTCGGGGAGCGGCTGGAGTTGGCGCGGATGGTCCGCCCGACGCCCGGTCGCACGGCGACCTTTGCCGGAGCCGCGCTGCTGTATCTCGGCGGCGTCGCGGCGACGGTGTTTGCGCCGGACACTGGCACGCGCCTCGCAGGGGCCGGGATGCTGGCGCTCGCCGCGTGGCTGGCGCGCTACGACATCGCGCGGCGCACCGTCCGCCAGCGCGGCCTGACCCGCTTCATCGCCGTGTGCCTGCTGGCGGGTTACGCGTGGCTGGCAATCGGCGGCGGGCTGGCGCTGACGCTCGGCTTCGCGGGCAAGGCGTATGGCTACGACGCCATCCTGCACAGCGTCCTGCTCGGCTTCGTGTTCTCGATGATCTTCGGCCACGCGCCGATCATCCTTCCGGCCGTCGCCCGGCTGCCCGTGCCCTATCACCCGCGCTTTTACGCGCACTTCATCCTGCTGCACGCCAGCCTGATCCTGCGTGTGGTCGGGGACCTGGCAGGGAGCCCGGTCGCGCGGCGCTGGGGCGGCCTGGGCAACGAGATCGCGGTCGTCCTGTTCCTGCTGCTGACTGCGCGCGCCGTGCTGTCGAGCCACCATGCTCCTCCCGCCCGCGCCGAGCTTCGCCACCCATCACCCATCACGCCCTCAACCGGACGCTAACTTCCACCGACTGTCACCTACCTGTGCCACGGCCGCGTGTGCTCTCTCGCATACGCGGCCGTGGCGCGTTTTCGCCAAGCCACTTCCGCCAAAAGTCGGAGAGCCATTCCGCCCAAGTCCGGTAGTGCTCCCCCGCCTGCATCCTGCAAAATGAATATAGCTACAAGGCAAGCAGGAGAGAAGCGGATGGTTGACGTGATTGTGATTGGTGGCGGACCGGCTGGCGTAACCGCGGCAATTCGCGCGCGGGAGCTAGGCGCACAGGTAACGCTTATTGAGCGCAAACGTCTCGGCGGAACCTGCACCAACGACGGCTGTGTGCCGACACGGGTGCTCGCCAAAGCCGCGCGCCTGATGCGCGACGCGGAACACTTCGCCGCTTACGGCCTGCAAGCTGAGCGCCCGACGGTCGATTTCGCCCAGTTGATTGCGCGCACGCAGCAGGTCGTCGACCAGGTGCACGCGAAGAAACAGACCATCGCCCACCTGACCGAAGTGGGCGTGCAGGTGATCGAGAACAGCGGCGGGGCCGCGTTCGTGGATCCGTACACCATCGAGCTGGGCGACGGCCGCCGCCTGAGCGCGGACCGCTTCATCATCGCCGCGGGCGGACACGCACGCCGCTTCGAGTTCCCTGGCAGCGAGTACGCAGATACGCACCACGACGTGTGGAACCTGCGCGAACTGCCAAAGTCAGTGGCAATCGTCGGCGCATCCGCTACGGGCACGCAGCTTGCGTCGATCTTCTCGGCGTTCGGCTCGGACGTGACGCTGCTCGAAGCCGCGCCGCGCATCCTTGCCCGCGAAGATGCCTCAATTGCCAAAGTCATGCGCCAGGCGTTTGAAACGCGCGGCGTGCGCGTGATTGAGGGGATCGGCGGCGTTGAGCGCATCGACAAAGAAGGCGACCTGCTCCGCCTGACGTACAAGCTCGGTGACGGGCTTGCCAGCCTGGACGTCGAGCGGGTGCTGCTCGCGGTCGGCTGGGTCGGCAACGTCGAGAGCCTGAATCTTCCAGCCGCCGGACTCGCTGGCACGGCGCGCGGCTACATTGAGGTGAACGACTATCTGCAAAGCGCCGTCCCGCACATCTTCGCGGCGGGCGATATCACTGGCCGGATGATGCTGGTGCAGAGCGGCAGCTACGAGGGCCGCATGGCCGCCGAAAACGCCGTGCTTGGCCCCGGCCAGCCGAACTCGCACTTCATCGTGCCGCACGGCAGCTTCACCGACCCCGAATACGCTGCGGTCGGCCTGACGGAAGACGAGGCGCGCGCCCAGTTTGACGTGGCGGTAGTTACCATCCCGTACAGCGAGCTGGATCGCGCTGTGATCGACGACCGGACCGAAGGCTTCTTCAAGCTGATCGTCTCGCAGGAAACCCATCGCGTGCTCGGCGCACACATCGTCGGCGAGCAGGCGGTCGAGGCGGTGCAGATCGTCGCGGCAGGGATGGCCGCCGGGATGTGGGTGGAGCAGCTTGCCGAGCTGGAGCTGGCGTACCCGACGTACACCGCAATCGTCGGCCTGGCCGCCCGTCGCATGCTTCGCCTGCTGGGCGTGATGCCGCTGACCGAACAGTGGCAGGCGCTCGGCTCCAAGCTGGTCGCTGAGTGGGAACGGAGCGCATAAGACCATGGCGACGACTGAGCCTCGCTTTCGCACCCCGCGTCACGCGCGCATTCTGTGGGCGCTAAGCATTGCATTGGTCGTCGCCTCGTTCCTCGTTCGCACGTGGAACACGCCGGGCGTCATGGAGTCGCTCGGTGTAAGCGGCTGGGACCTGGTGATCGAGATTGTGTGGTGGTCGATCCTGGTTCCGGCTGCAGCGCCCGTCTATGCCACCGTGGGCCTGCTGATTGCGACGCGCAAGCCGCGCAACCCGATCGGCTGGCTGGCGCTCGGCCTCAGCATTCTGATCGCGCTGCAAGACCTCGCATGGCAATACACCGTGCGGGCGAACGTGGTCGAGCCGGGACAGTGGCCGGCTGAAGAGCTGATGTCGTGGATCGCGGGCTGGTTCAGCCTGATGCTGATGCCGCCGCTGCCGTTCACGCTGATCCTGCTCTACTATCCGGCGGGCAAGCTGGTTTCGCCCGGGTGGCGCTGGGTGAGCTGGCTGGCGGTCCTCAGCGTGGCGGCGAGCACCGTGATCACGATCGTCCAGCCTTCGCTGATGGACGGCATGCCCGCCTACACGGAAAGCTGGCAGATCATGCCAGTGACCGCGCTTCGGCTGACGCAGCTCGGCTCGCAGATCAGCATCGTCGCGGCGGCGCTGTCGGTGGTGATGCGCTATCGCCGCGCGACCGGCATCGAGCGCCAGCAGGTCAAGTGGCTGGCCTTCGTGAGTGTCATCGTCGGCGTGACGTTTGCAGGCGGCGTGATCGCCTGGTCGGTCGAAGACGGGTTCTATACCGGCAGCGCGATCTTTACGTTCGCCATTCTGGGAATGGCCATCGGAATTCCAATCTCGATGGGGATCGCTATCTTGAAGCAACGTCTGTACGAAATCGACGTCATCATCAACCGGACGCTCGTCTACGGCGCGCTGACCGCCGTGCTTGCCGCGGTGTATGTGTCGATTGTGTTCTGTTTCCAGCGTGTGCTTCATCACATTATCGGGCCGCAGTCTAGCCTGGCGATCGTGACCTCGACGATTGCGATTGTGGCGCTGTTCGCGCCGCTGCGGAACCGGATTCAGAACCTGATCGACCGGCGTTTCTATCGCAGCAAGTACGACGCCGAGAAAACCCTCGCCGCGTTTAGCAACCGTCTTCGGAGCGAGGTCGATCTCGACCGGCTGACGGCAGGGTTGATGGCCGTCGTGGACGAAGCAGTTCATCCGTCGCACGTGTCGTTGTGGATGGTGAAGCGCCCAGAACGTTCTCCTTCGGCGCAGAAGGAACAGGGATGAAAGTGACAACGGCCACTGTGCTTCAACCGTTCAAAGCACTGACAAGCTGGTTCCAGCGTCCGGCGCGTCGCCCTGCTCCAATGACCACGATGGAGTGGGTCCGCCTGGCGCCGCAGTTGACGAACGAGATTGAGCCAGACGACGCCCTGATCGATTATCTCGTCCAGAATCCGGACGTGACCAAGGTCGATCGCATCCCGGTCGACTCGCCCGCCGTGCGCGCGCTGCGCGACTCTGGCGTGGTGCTGGTCGTGCCGCTGGTCAGCCAGGGCGAGCTTATCGGCCTGCTGAACCTCGGCCCGCGCCGCAGCGATCAGGGGTATTCGTGGCACGACCGTCGCCTGCTGAGCACACTCTCTAGCCAGGCTGCGACCGCGCTACGCGTCGCCCAGCTTGCCCATCAGGAACGGATTGAGGCACTGGAACGCGAGCGCCTGGCGCACGAATTGCGCGTGGCCGGAAGCATCCAGCAGATGCTTCTGCCGCAACATCTGCCGGAGCTTGACGGGTGGACGACGGCGGCGCACTACCAGCCCGCGCGTGCGGTCGGCGGCGATTTCTACGACTTCATCGAAACGCCGGACGGTCGCCTGGTGATCGTCGTCGCGGACGTCAGCGACAAGGGCATTCCCGCCGCGCTGCTGATGGCGTCCACGCGGATGATCGTGCGAGCGGCTGCCACGCGCTCCAACGATCCGGGCGAGATTCTGGCGAGCGCCAACGCCGAGCTTGCGAAAGAGATTCCGGCGGGGATGTTCGTGACGGTGTTCTGCGGGATTCTCGACCCGCAGACGGGGCATCTGCAATACGCCAACGCGGGCCACACCCTGCCCTATCGCCGGACGTGCGAGCAGGTCAATCGCCTGCACGCGACGGGGTTCCCGCTGGGGCTGTTCCCCGAAGTGGAATACGACACGTTCGAGACGACGATCCAGCCGGGGGAGTGTCTGCTGTTCCTGAGCGACGGCATGACCGAGGCGCACAATCCGTCCGGCAAGATGTTTGGCGACGGGCTGCTGGGCGACGCCTTGCTGAACTATCATCACGGGCAGGAGTTGCTCGACCATCTGCTGGCGGAGCTGGCAGAGTTCACCGGGCCAGACTGGGAGCAGGAAGATGACGTCACGCTGCTGACCCTTCGGCGCATGGAAGAGGATAACGCATGAGCAAGCGTGACGAGAACCTTGACGAGCAGGGCGCAGTCTGGACGACGCTGGGAGATTTCGCGTTGCCGAGCGTGGCAGGCAACGAGCGCCGGGTGATGGAGCTGGTGTGTGTGCTCATCCAGCCATTGAAGCTATCACCCGCGAAGGCCGAGCGTGTAAAAACCGCCGTGGCCGAAGCGGCGCTCAACGCCATCGAGCACGGCAACAATTACCGGCGCGACCTGCCGGTCCAGATCGACGTCGCGGCTTCGCAGCACGCGCTGCGGATCCGCATCACCGACCAGGGCGCCAGCGGAAAGCAGCCGGTCGCCGAGGAACCGGATCTGAATGCCAAACTAGCGGAAACGCAATCGCCGCGAGGATGGGGATTGTTCCTGATCAAGAGCATGGTCGACGCGATGCGCATCCACGAATCGCACGACCGGCATACGATCGAGCTGGTGTTCAATCTGGAGACCATGAATGAAGGGGGAAGCGATGCAGATGACGCTTGATGCCAGCGTGAGAGATCGTCGTGCGGCAGTGGTTATCGATCTATGGGGTGAGGTGACCGCCGCGGGCGCTCCGGCGCTGCTATCGGCCTACGAGACCGCAGCCGCAAGCTCCGCACCGACGATTGTGCTCAATTGCCGGAAGATGCGCTACATTAACAGTCAGGGCATCGCGCTGCTCGTTGAGCTCCTGAAGCGCTCCCGCCAAGACCGGCGCACGTTGATCGCATGCGGGCTGGCGCCGCACTTTGCCGAGATCTTCGAGATCACGCGCCTGTCGGATCTCATTCCACTCTACGCCGACGAGCGAACCGCTCTCGACGTTGCTCGAACAATCGCGCTCCAGGGCTATGCAGACAATCACTCGAAGGAGAACAACTCATGATGCAAGCGAACGTCACCGTCGAGCTTCGCCGCCCCAGCGACAGGGTCGCCGTGATCGACATTCAGGGCGAGATCACCGCCTTCGCCGAGCCGCAGTTGATGGACGCCTACACCCGCGCGACGACTGAGGGTGCGGATGCTATCGTCCTCAATTTCGCGGGCCTGGACTATATGAACAGCTCCGGGATCGGTCTGCTGGTCACGCTGCTGATTCGGGCAAATCGGGCGAAAGTCAGCCTACTGGCGGTCGAGTTGAAAGAGCACTACCGGCACATCTTCGAGTTGACCAAGCTCAACGAGGCCGTGAAGATCTACGACACCGAAGCCGACGCGCTCGCCGCGCTGGCAAGCAACTAACCCACCCCGTCCGCGCGCGACCCCGCGCTGCCAGGAGCGATCTGAATGACTACGGAGCCTGTAGACAGCACCCATCCGCGTGACGAGTCGTTTTGGGCGCATCCGGTCGACGCACTGAAAGTGCGCACCATGCCGCTCGAAGCGCTCAATCTGAACGTGCAGGGCCGCCATCTGCTCAATCCGCTGCAAGGCTTTGGACCACTCTATCGCAAGCGCTATCGCGTGCGGCTTGAAGGCGCAGACGTCTCGCCGCAAACCGTGATCCAGACCTGGCGGGAGAACTTCGGCAGCTTCTGGCCGAAGGGCAACCGCTTCTACGCACCGATTTCGGGCATCGCGCCGGGCGAGGTCGCCGTGCTCAATCTGGCGTCGCCGGTAGGGGTCAAGCTTTCGACCGGCATCCTGGTCATTTTTGCCGACGACACGTGCTTCGGCTTCATGAACCCGCAAGGGCATATGTTCGCCGGGATGATCACGTTCAGCGCCTACGACGACGCAGGCGTGACCGTCGCCCTGGTCGAGCCGGTGCTGCGCTCCAGCGATCCCTTCTGGGAGCTATCGCTGCGCCTCTACGGCTACAAGGCCGAAGACCGTCACTGGATCCAGACGCTGACCGCCCTCGCCCGGCATTTCGAGGTCAGCGCGAGTGTAGAGTACGAGTCCGAAGTGGTGGATCCGCACTACCGCTGGTCCGCCACGAAGAACGTCTGGCACAACGCGGCGATCCGCTCCGGCCTGTATTCGATGTTCGTGCAGCCGGTGAAGCGGATCCGCCAGGCGGCCAGCCGCCGCTAAGCCGCACGCACCTATCACAGTAGCCTATCGCCCGGCGAGCGGCTCCCCTACCCGGAGTCACGCGCCGGGCGTTTTTGTCTTGACACCGGCGAATCGGCTTACTACAATCCGTACTGAAAAAGTTTTTCAACTAGCGCCACGCACAAGAGGAGAGTTCCACGGAATGACTCGCCGCCTGTTGATCGCGCTCGCGCTGCTGATCGCGCTCATCCCCGCCGGGGCCAGCACGTCTGCACAGAGCGACAAGCCCGTGATCGTCGCCAGCTTCAGCATCCTGGCGGATGTCGCCGCGCAAGTCGCCGGAGACAGCGCGACGGTCGTCTCGCTGATGCCGCTCGGCGCCAACCCGCACACCTACTCGCCCACCGCACAGGACGTCGTGCGCCTGAGCGATGCGGATCGCGTGCTGGTGGTCGGCGCGAACTACGAGGAAACGCTGCTGCCGGTGGTCGAGGAAGCCGCCGGGGAACGCGTGATCGCGGTGTCGCAGTGCGTGCCGATCCGCCCCATTCCTGGCAGCAGCGAGACCGCGCCCGTCGAAGCAGCAGACGGCAACGACGAGCTGCCTCCCGGCGAGTGGAGCGAGATCTGCGCGGCGCATGAGGCAGAGATCGAGGCGGCGTTCGAACAGCCGGACGCGGGTGGCGCGGTCCTCGGACCGCTGTATGCGCTGCCGTGCGGTGACGCCCACGCGGAAACCGAGCCGGATGAGGACCACGCACATGAACCCGGCGCGTGCGATCCGCACGTGTGGACCGATCCCACAAACGCCGCGCGCTGGGCGCTGCTGATCCGCGACACGCTCAGTGAACTTGATCCATCCGGCGCAGAAACCTACGCCGCCAACGCCGAGGCATTCCTTGCCGAACTGGCCGCGCTGGATGCCGAGCTTCGCGCGCAGATCGACGCGATCCCGTCGGAGCGGCGCGTGATCGTCACCAATCACGTCGCGCTGACCTACTTCGCCGAACGCTATGGGCTGGAGCAGGTCGGCGTGATCATTCCGGGCGGCAGCACGACGTCAGAGCCATCCGTCCGTGCAGTGCTGGAGCTGATCGACACGGTCCAGACGCGCGGCGTGCCCGCGATCTTCACCGAAACCACAGCCAGCGACGCGACCGCCGCGCAAATCGCCGCCGAGTCTGGCGTCGCGCTGGTGCCGCTGTACACCGGCTCGCTCAGCCAGCCGGACGGCGGCGCCGGGACCTACCTCGACTACATGCGCTACAACGCCGCTGCCATCGCCGACGCCTTACGCTAATCGCTCAAAGGAGACGCCACCTCGATGAAACCGCATCCCGTCGCGCTGGACGATATCGTTGCGCTCGATTCCCCGTACCGGCTGGTGATCCCGCCGGAATATGAGGACGAGAACGGGCACGTGAACATGCGCTGGTATCTCGCCATCTACGACGACGCCGGATACCCGCTCGCCGCGCGCCTCGGCCTGACGCCAGAGTTCCACAAGCAGCATGGCACCGGCGGCTACGACCTGGAGCACCACATCCACTACCTCAGCGAAGTGATGGTTGGGGACACGATCGCGGTCTATGCGCGGCTGCTCGACCGCTCCGCCAAGCGCATCCACTACATGATGTTCATGGTCAACGAGACGCGCGGCACGCTGGCGTCGATCTTCGAGTGCGTCAACTCGTTCGCCGACCTGACCGTGCGCCGCACCGCGCCCTACCCCGACGAGATCAGCCAGCGGATCGATGCAGTGCTGGCAGAGCACAGCCAATTACCCTGGGACGCGCCGGAGTGTGGCGTCATGCATTCGTGAGGCGCGAATCCCTATAATCTCTCACATCCCGTTTGCTCAACCATCATCGCACGGCGCAGGAGAGACAGCTATGAGCGACCATCCGGAAGCCGGGCACGAGCATCACGAGCACCACGGTCATCACGCGCCCCCAGCAGGCGAGCCACCGGCACACGACCAAGCGCACGACGGACACGCTCATCACGCCCCTGCCCATGAGCACAGGGAGCACGCGCACGCGCACGACCACTCCCAGCCGGGCACGCTGCAAGGGCAAGCGATGGATCACGCCGCGCACGGCACCGCGCCGCATCACGACGAGCACGCGCACCACGTCGAGCATGAGCACGCTCACGGTGCACACGGCGGGCATAGCGCACACGTCGACCACACCGGCCACGAGGAAATGTTCCGCCGCCGCTTCTGGGTCAGCCTGGCGCTAACCATCCCGATCCTGCTGTTCAGCCCGATGCTGCAAGACTGGTTCGGCTTCTCCATGCCGGAATTCACCGGCGATCGCTGGATCGGGCCAGTCTTCGCGATCGCAGTCTTCCTCTACGGCGGCATCCCGTTCTTACAGATGGCCGTGCCGGAGCTCCAAAATCGCCGCCCCGGCATGATGACGCTGATCTCGCTGGCGATTACGGTCGCGTTCGCCTACAGCCTGTTTGCGGCGTTCTTCGCGCCCGAAAGCGGCTTCTTCTGGGAAATGGCGACGCTGATCGTAATCATGCTGCTCGGCCACTGGCTGGAAATGCGCAGCGTCCGGCAAGCGTCCGGCGCGCTGAGCGAGCTGGCTAAGCTGATGCCCGACACCGCCGAGCGCATCGGGCACAGCGGCGAGGTGGAGACCGTGCCGGTGAGCGCGCTCCGTCAGGGGGATGTGGTGCTGGTCCGGCCCGGCGCCAGCGTGCCCGCCGACGGTGAAGTGGTCGAGGGGCGGTCGGACGTCAACGAGGCGATGGTCACGGGCGAGTCGCGGCCGGTCGGCAAGGAGCCGGGCGACAGGGTCATCGGCGGGACGATCAACGGCGACGGCAGCCTGCGCGTGCGCGTGACGGCCACAGGCGACGAAACGGCGCTGGCCGGGATCATGCGCCTGGTGGAAGAAGCGCAGCGCAGCAAGTCCGACACGCAGATTCTGGCGGACAAAGCCGCCGGGTGGCTGTTCTATATCGCGCTGGCGGTCGCGGCGATCACGGCAGTCGCATGGCTGATCGCGGTCGGCGCGGAGCTGGACGTATTGGAACGGGTCGTCACCGTGCTGGTGATCGCGTGCCCGCATGCGCTGGGGCTGGCGATCCCGCTGGTCGTTGCGATCAGCACGTCGCTCGGCGCGCGGAACGGGATCCTCGTCCGCAACCGTCTCGCTCTGGAAGACGCGCGCGCCATCGACACCGTGATCTTCGACAAGACCGGCACACTGACCGAAGGCAGCTTCGGCGTGGTCGATCTGGCGACGGTCGACGGGATGGGCGCGGACCGGGCGCTCGCGCTCGCGCTGGCGGTTGAGGGCGACTCTGAGCACTCGATCGCGCAGGGGATCCGCCGCGCCGCCGAGGAACGCGGCCTCACCCCGCCGCCCGTCAGTGACTTTGAGGCGATCAAGGGCCGGGGCATCCGCGCCCGGCAGAACGGGCGGATGGTGTACGTGGGCGGGCCGCGCCTGCTTGAGATGCTGGAGATCACCCTGCCCGACACGCTCCAGCAGTTCGGGGATCGCGCCGGGAGCAAGGGGCAGACTGTCGTGTATCTGATCGAAGACACGCGCCCGGTCGCCGCCTTCGCGCTGGCCGATGTGGTCCGCCAGGAGAGCCGCGAAGCCGTCCGCCGCCTGCAAGAAGCGGGCATCGAGGTCGCCATGCTCACGGGAGACAGCCACGACGTCGCGCGGGCCGTGGCGGAAGACCTGAACATCCGCACATTCTTCGCGGAAGTGCTGCCGGAGCACAAGGATCAGAAGGTGAGCGAGCTTCAGCGACAGGGCAAGCGGGTTGCGATGGTGGGCGATGGCGTCAACGACGCGCCCGCGCTCACCCGCGCAGACATCGGGATCGCGATCGGCAGCGGGACGGACGTGGCGATCGAGTCCGCCGACATTATTCTGGTGCGGAACAACCCGCTCGACGTGGTCAACATCTTCACGCTCAGCAATGCGACCTATCGCAAGATGGTACAAAACCTGCTGTGGGCGACCGGCTACAACATCTTCGCGCTACCGCTGGCGGCGGGGATTCTCGCGCCGGTCGGGATCCTGCTCTCCCCGGCAGTGGGCGCAGTGCTGATGTCCGCCAGCACGGTGATCGTTGCCATCAACGCGCAGCTTCTGCGGCGGTTGAATCTCGCCACATAGGCAGCTATCGAGAGAATTGAGCATATCGCCTCACCTCGAAAAACCTCACCCCTGGCCCCTCTCCGTAAACGGAGAGGGGAAAAGAGGCTGGGGGTTAAGGGGTGAGGTTCCTCCGGCGAATACCACCTAAAAGTAAATCACCGGGCTGCGGCGAGCAGTCCGGCGATGAAGGAAACTCAGGGGTGTTAGATGTTAGGCGTTACGCGTTGCTAGGCCGTTTCTCGCGCCGCTCGGCGATCAGGCTGCGGATGCGCTGCGCGTTGGCGAGCACGTAGTCCACACCGATGTACCCGGAGACCCGCCAGGCCAGCAGCAGACCAATCGCGACGACGAACAGCAGCGGGTTGGTGCTGGCGGAACCGGCCATCATGAAGTTCCAGTTCATGAAGGCGCCGAAGAACGCGGCCACACCCACCAGCGCGCCAGCAATCAGGGCGATGCCGATCATCAGCTCACCCACGGCGACCAGCTTGGCGAACCAGGTGTACGCTTCCATGTCCAGCAGCGACTGGAGGAACGAGCGATACCAGTCAAACGCGATGGGCGGGCGGCCAGTCTCGGGGATCGCTACGGCGCTCGTCCAGAAGCCCTTGAGCGCGACCCCGCCGTCCATCCACGCGGGGTTGGTGATCTTGTGATATCCAGCGTCAAACCACTGCAGACCCAACCAGACACGCACGGGCAGCCACAGCACAGCCGCGCGACGATCGGTGAACAGACGCTGAAGAAGCGAAGAAGGTACAGCAGGCAGATTGCGAGTTGCGGAAATGGTAGCCATCGTTTTCTCCCTGTTTCCGTGAATAATTCCCTCAGTGTTGACACCAGTATAGAGCGGGCCGGGGTCGCCTTGTAGCGGGGAAAACCCCTTTCTGCTGAGGGAAACGTCAGGGAAAACGGCTAACTTTCCGCCAGGATGTAGGGAAAAACCCGACAGCTTACGGTTCGTCGAGCATGCCACGCTCCAACGCATCGCGGACAAGCTGGGCGCGCGTCGTGAAGCCGAGCTTTTCCATGCCCCGCGCGCGATACGTCTCGACCGTCTTGACGCTGATCGCGAGCTGGTCCGCGATCTCGGCGTTAGTGTGCCCCAGCGCGACTAGCCGCAACACGTCACGCTCCCGCTGGCTAAGCGCTTCCCACGGGTCGTCGGATGCGTCCGGCGCGGCGGCGGAAGCGTGCGCGTCGCCGTTCAGCAGCTTGCCCATCATGGCAGAGTGAATGTACGTCTCGCCGCGAGCGACCGCGCGCAGGGCGTTCAGCAGCTCGCTATCGACCGCCTTCTTGAGCACGTAGCCCGACGCGCCGAGCGACAGCGCCTGCCGCAAGTAGCTCTCGTCGTCGTGCATCGTCAGGATCAGCACGCGGCTCTCCGGCGAAACCTGCTTGAGCGCGCGCAGCACGTCCAGCCCGCCCAAGCCGGGCATCGTCAGGTCGAGCAGCACCAGGTCGGGGCGTGTTTCCTCGACCAGCGAGAGCACTTTCACGCCGTTGTCGGCCTCGGCAACCACTTCCAGATCGGGCTGCCCGTTGATCAGCAGGCGCAGTCCAGCACGCAAAATCGCGTGATCGTCTGCCAGCAGAATACGTGTCTTCATATTGTCCCTTTTAAGCGCCGGGGTTCGGCGCGGAAATGGAATGGATGCGCGGCTCGGATTGCGCGCCATCGAGCGGCAGATCGACAAACAACGTCGTGCCCTGCCCCTCGCTCGACTCGACGGTGAACTTGCCGCCCAACAATTCGGCGCGCTCGCGCATCCCGTACAGGCCAAGCCGCTGGCCTGGCCCTTCGATCAGACTTGATGGATCGAACCCGACGCCGTCATCCTCGATGACGAGCAGCAGCTTGCCCTCACGCCGGTCGATCAGCACGCTGACGTTCTGCGCCTGCGCGTGGCGCATGACGTTGGTCAGCGCTTCCTGCACAATGCGATAGACCGTCGTCTCAACCTCAGGCGGCAGGCGCTCGCCGTCCAGCCCGCGCGCGATCAGATCGACTTCGATGCCGTTGCGCTCGCGATAGTCCGCGGCATAGCGCTTCAGCGCCGCGACCAGCCCCAGGTCGTCGAGCGCGCTCGGACGGAGCTCCCACGCCATGCGGCGCACTTCTTCCAGGCTGGCGCTGACGATCTCGCGCAGGTCCGCCACCCGCTCGCGGAGCGACTCGAGGTCGGCGGCTTCTTCCAGGCGGCGCAACCCCAGCAACAGCGAGCTCAGCGATTGCCCTGTGCTGTCGTGCAGTTCGCGCGCGATCCGTTTGCGCTCCTCTTCCTGCGCGGCGATCACCTGGTTGACAAACTCGGCGCGAAGCTGCGCGCGCTCTGCTTGCTCTGCCGCCGCCTGCGCCAGCGCATCCGTCATGCGGTTGAACGACTCCGCCAGCCGCCCGATCTCGTCGTTCGCCCAGGGAGTGACGTGCTGCGACAGATCGCCCGCTGCGACCGCCTGGGTGGCGTGCACCAGGTTGCGGATCGGCCGCGTAATAATCCACGTGAGAAAAACCGCCGCCGCGATGCCCACCGCCGACATGATCGCGAGCGTCAGCAGAAGCTGGCGCGTCATGCGGTTGACGCTGGCGCGCATTCCCCGGTCTGCCAGCCCCACGCGCGCAATCGCCTCGCGCCCTTCGGGCGTCCTGAAAGGCTCGGAAACGAGCAGTATGCGGCCGCTCTCGATGTCGTACCACGTCGCCTGATCCTGGTCGACCGGCGAAGTGAGCAGACGCGCCGCCTCGACCGGCAGCGTGCCGACACCGAATGAGTGCGCCAGCAGCTTCCCCGCGCCATTATGCAGCGCGATAAACACCACTTCGGTGTTATGCCGCTCGTCGGAATAGTGTCGCTGGGCGTCGTGCAGCAGCGTATTGAGACGCTGGCGGCTGGACGTGTCCAGCAGCGACGAGGTCGCTTCGGCCACGTACGTACCGATCGCCAGCCCTTGCCGCTCGACTTCTTCCTCAAGGATCATCCACATCGAGCGGCGCACCTGCACGATTGCGAACAGGCCCAGCAGGATCACCGTGCCGAGGACGATCCCCAGCACTTTCGTGCGGACGCTGACTGCTCCAGCCACCGCCCAGAACCGCTGAAACAGGTTCGAGCGTAGAAAACGGTTCACTTCGGCTCCCTGCTGGCGCTCACGGTTTGACGGTTACGGCCTCGTCGCATTTACCCTTCACATTCTATCCCGCCGGGCGCCGCCGCAAAAGGAAACGCGCCGATTTGCATGGCGCAAAACCTCTTTACACGCGCCCCAACCGGCGTAAAATTAACCGCCCGGCGCGCAAAGCGCCGCTTTGGATCTATAGGAAAAAGCGTTCGTGGAAAGCAACGTGAATGCGCGAGAATCCATGCGTAACCTGTGGCGCGTGCTGCGCCCATTTCCGCGTGTCGTTTTACTGGGCTGAAGCTGATGATGCGCCGGGGGGCACCGTTCCCGTGGCGCTTACCGAAGACCTGAATCACCTGCGGCGTTGCATGAAGGGGACCAACGAGCGCCAGCCGCGCTGCGTCGCGCTCGAGGGGCGTGTGGGCGAGCGCGTGGGCTGCAAAATCTACGATCAGCGCCCCACCCCCTGCCGCGAGTTCGGCGTGACGTGGTCACGCGGGGTGGTGCACTTCACCGCCGACGAGCTGGAGCGGTGCAACCGGGCGCGCGCGGCCTGGGGATTGCCGCCGCTGTTCGACGACAGCAGCGACAACCAGCCCGTGTCGACTCCCCCGGCTGTGACGCCGCCTACCCCGCAGCGCCGCGCCGGATAAGCCTGCTTACGCCTTGAGCCGCTCCATGTACTTCTGGCGGAACTTGGCGACCTTCGGCGCGATCACCACACGGCAATAGCCCTGGTGGGGGTTGCGCTCGAAGTAGCGGTGGTGGTATTCCTCGGCCGGGTAAAATTCCGTGTAGGGGACAAGCTGCGTCACAATCGGATCGCGCCACAACCCTTCGCGCGCAACCTCGGCGATCACCTCTTCCGCGATCTGGTGCTGCTCCGGTGAGTGGTAGAAGATCACCGAGCGGTACTGCGTCCCGACATCCGCGCCCTGCCGGTTGAGCGTGGTGGGATCGTGGATCGTGAAGAAGATGTGCAACAACTCGCGATAGTCGATCTCCGCCGGGTCATAGGTGATCTGGACGACTTCCGCGTGCCCGGTGCGGCCGGTGCAGACCTGCTCGTACGAAGGCTGCGGCACGTCGCCGCCCGCGTAGCCGGGGATGACCTGCTGCACGCCCTTCAACGCGTCGTAAATTGGCTCCAAACACCAGAAGCACCCGCCACCTAAAGTTGCCTTTTCCATGCCAGCCTCGCCATCTCTCTTCCTCGCTTGTGCCGAGATTATAGCGATTCTCAGCACGAGTTGGCGGCGCAGCGAATGGCAGGATCGCGGGCGGCGAAGTATGCTCAAGGCGGCGAAAAACAGCGAAATGCAGCAAAATACAGCGAGGAGCAGCGAGGAACAGCGAGCATCAGGGAGTGAGAAATAACAGCAGAGAATTCACTTCCGGCTGCCTGTTTCCCGCTCCCGTTGCGTTTCGCTGCTTGATCGCTACTCTATTGCTTTTTTAACTGTCCTTAGCTACTTGGGAGAAAAACATGTCACAGCCGTTTGTGCTTGGAGTAAATTACTGGCCGCGCCGCAAGGCGATGTACTGGTGGTCCGATTTCGACGCCGAAGAAGTCCGCGAGGAGTTTCAGGTGATCGCCTCGTTGGGGCTGCAGGTCGTCCGCATTTTTCTGCTGTGGGACGACTTTCAGCCCACGCCGGACGCCGTCTCGCCGGAACGCCTGCGCGATCTGACGACCGTCTGCGACATTGCGGCTGAGCTTGGGCTGGGGCTCGACATCACCTTCTTCACCGGGCACATGAGCGGCCCGAACTGGTCCCCGCGCTGGCTGCTCGACGCCAACGAGCCGCCCATGCCGCCGGGCAAGCTGGTCAGCCGGGGCGAGGTGGTGGACATCGGCTACCGCAACATGCTGACGGACCCGACCGCGCTCGAAGCGGAGCGGCTGTTGCTGCGCACAGTGGTCGGCGCGCTGCACAATCACCCCGGCGTATGGATGTGGAACCTGGGCAACGAGCCGGACCTGTTCGCCATCGCGCCGGACCGCGAAACCGGGCGCGCGTGGGTGCGCGATATGACCGATCTGATCAAGTCGCTCGACCCGGTCCATCCGGTGACGTGCGGGCTGCACTCCGCAAGCCTGTTCAGCGCGGACCCCTTCCGTATTGACGACGCGTTCGCGATCACCGATGTGGCCGTGATGCACAGCTATCCCATGTACGTCGACTGGCTCGACAATCCGCTCGACCCCGACTGGGTGCCGTTCACCTGCGCGCTGACGACCGCGCTGTGCGGCAAGCCAACGCTAATGGAAGAGTTCGGTGGGTGCACCGCCCCGCCCGGTGAGCCGTCGCAGGTGTGGGAGTGGACGTCGTATGGCACGCCGCGCGATCAATTCATGGCATCTGAGAGTGACTTTGCGGACTACATCGCCGCCGTGCTGCCCCGGCTGGTGCAGGTCGGCGCGACCGGTGCGATGATCTGGTGCTACGCCGACTATGTGCCGGAGCTTTACAACCGCCCGCCGTGCGCCGAGTCCAAGCACGAGCGTTTCTTCGGGCTGGTGCGGCCCGATGGGTCGCTCAAGCCGCACGCCGAGGTGATTCGCCGCTTCGCCGAGAGCGCACCCACCATCCAGCCTGCGATCCACACGCTGCCGCTTGACATCACGCCGGACGAGTACTACGCCGATCCCGCGGGCCACGTTCGCCGGCTGTACGAGGTCTATCTGGAACGGCGGCCTGCTGAGCCGACTGTATGACGCTGATCACCTCGCAGACGCTGCACGACCTGGCGCTGTGCGAGCGCCGCGCCTGGCTGTCCGCCGCCGATGCCGCGCGCGCCGATGATGCTCCCCTGAGCGTCGGCGTGGTGTGGGATCGTGCGGCGGACGGCGCGCTCGAAGCGCGGGAAGCGTCCACCTGGGCGGAAGCCGTCGCGCTGACCAAGCGGCTGATGGGCCTGGGCGCGGCGAGCATTTTCGGCGCGTGCCTGGAAGTCCGCACGCCGCTCGACCTGTCGGACCGGGTGTTCACCATCCGCGTGCGGATCGACCGGCTGGAGCGGATCGCACATCTGGGCGAAGCGGCATATGCGCCGGTCCTCGCGCGAGATCGCAGCGAGGCGGTTGAAGCCGATGGGCTGGTGCTCGACCTGTGGGTCTGGGCGCTGGATGCGCTGAACGGCGCGCCGCCCCCGGCGGAACTATGGCTCGGCGTGGACGAGCTGGGCCGCGCGCGGCGGCGGATCCCGCACGACTACGACGAGACGCGCGTGCTGGATGCGCTCACCCGCGCCGCCGGGTTGCTCGCGCTGGACGACGCGCCGCCGGTGCGCCTGATCGACGCGTGCAAAACCTGCCCGCACCGCCGCGCCTGCGAAGCGGTCGCCCGGCAAGCAGGATCACTCGACCTGCTCTATGGCGTCTCGCGGCGCGTGCGCCAGAGCCTGTACGCTCGGGGGATGCGGTCTCTGGCGGACGTGGCCGCAGCGACGCCCGAAGACCTGCTGCAAGTGAAGGGGATCGGGCGGCGGACCGCGCCCGCCATCCACGCCAACGCCCGCGCCTGGCTGAACAATCGCCCGGTGCACATGGCTCCGCCGCCGGATGTGTGCGTTACGGGTGGGTGGATGTTCGACCTGGAAACGTTAGAGCGGAACGGGCGCGTCGTGCCGTGGTGTATGGGCTGGTGCGACGTGAAAGGGAACACGCAGATCGCGCTGGTGGCGCCCGTTCAGACGCCGGAACCGCTCACCCTGCCCGACGGCCAGCGGGTCATCCTCGCGCCGGACAGTGACGCTTTGTGGGAAGCCTTCGCCGAGTCGGTGGCAGGCGACGCGCCGATCTTCCACTGGACCGGCTACGATGCGGCCATCCTGCGCAGCAGCGGACCGGCGCACGTCCAGCGCGCGCTACTCCCACGCTTCGAAGACCTGCACCACCACTTCACGCGCGCGGTCAGCCTGCCGCTGCGCAGCACGTCGATCAAGGCGATCTCGACGTATCTCGGCTATCCCTGGCCGGGATATAACGAGTGGTTCGCCGCTTACCTCGATTACCAGTACTGGCTGGATAGCGGCAAGGTCGATGCGCTGGCGCGGGCGTGCATGTACCAGCGCGCCGACGTGCAGTCGATGGCGTGGGTCTGGCGCTGGTGGATGGGCGAGCAGCAGCGAATGAACGGCTCAGGCTGAGGCCGGGCGCTCGACGTAAAGCTCGCTTGCCAGCTCGTTGCCGAGCACCAGCCGCTCCCCGCTCGCTTCCAGATGCACCGGGCCGTTAAACGGGCTGCGTGCGACGACTGTCACCGGTTGGCCGGGGACTAGCTTGACGCTCGCCAGATAGCGCAGCTTTTCGGGATCGTGGGTCTTCACCCGGCTGACCTGCGCGGGCGTCTTCTCCGGCCACTCTGCCAGCGGCATATCCTCGACTACCGGCATGATGCCATCTTTGGTGGGGATCGGCTCGCCGTGCGGGCAGCGCTTGGGGAAACCCGCCATCTCGTCCATTCGCTCGATAATGCGCTCGTCCACGCCGCGCTCCAGCAGCTCGACCATATCGTGAACTTCGTCCCAGCCGAAGCGCATCACCGAAACCATGTACGCCTCGAGAATGCGGTGCCGCCGGATCATGTAAAGGGCGATCTTCTCACCTTCCTCGGTCAGGCGAACGCCCTGATACGGCTCGTGAATGATGTGGCCGTTCTCCGCCATGCGCCGCACCATACGCGACGCCGCCTGTAACGACACCCCCATCGCATCCGCAATCATCGAGAGCGTCACCCAGTGGTTGCCATCCTGTAGGCGATAGATTTCGGCCAGGTAAAACCAGACGGTCGGACACATATCAAACCTGCAATTCGCTGCTGCGCACGGCGCACGGAACCCCTCAACGAAACTGCAAAAAAAGCCATCCCAATAAGAATATACTAAATATTCATCTTTTTTATTCTAGCTTGATACTTGGGCAGTCGCAAGAGTGTTTTACCTTTTTTAACACCGTTCCGCCCCTTACGCCTCAAAAGTTTCAACCGGGTTGAAACCTCAATCGAACCATATGTGCAAATTTTCTTCAACTGCAGGGCCTTGATACCACGCCCGCGCATATGGTTTAATCCGGTCCAGTTGCGAACGATTCGCAATTGTGTCGGATTTCAGTCTCACCGTCAAGGAAGGAATCGCTTTAGATGCATCGTCTTCGCTTCATTATTGCTACGAGTCTGCTGTTTGTCGCGCTCGCCTCGATCGTGATTCCAATCCCGCCCAGCAACAACGGTAAGCACTTGCTGGACGCGGCTGAGGCGCAAGGCACGACGCTAACGATCTATTCCGGCCGCAACGAAAACCTCGTCGGGCCGATCATTGAACAGTTTGAGCAGGACACCGGAATTGAAGTTGAAGTCCACTACGGCGACACGGCCAGCCTGGCGCTGACGCTGATCGAAGAGGGCGAGAACACGCCCGCCGACGTATTCTTCGCGCAAGACGCCGGGGCGCTGGGGCTGCTGTCGAACAACGGCCTGCTCGACACGCTGCCCAAGTACATTGTCGATAGCGTCGAGCCGCGCTTCCGCTCAACTGAGGGCGAATGGGTCGGCGTGACGGGCCGCGCGCGGGTGATCGCGTACAACACCGACGTGCTGACCGAAGAAGACCTGCCCGACACGCTGCTGGAGGTCACCGATCCGCAGTGGCGGGAGCGGCTGGGCTTCGTGCCGACCAACGCCTCGTTCCTGGCGCACTTGACGGCGGTCCGCGTGAGCGAGGGTGACGACGTAGCGCGCGAGCTGGTCGAGGGCCTGCTGGCGAACGACGCGCCGCAGTACGAGAACAACGTCCAGGCGGTTGCCGCGGTTGCCGCAGGTGAAATCGACGCCGCGCTGGTAAATCACTACTATCTGTTCCGCCTGCTGGCCGAAACGCCCGACGCGCCGGTCGCCAACTACTACTTCCCCGGCGACGACATCGGGAACCTGATCAACGTCGCGGGCGCCGGAATCCTGCGCTCGTCGGACGCCAAGCCGCTCGCGCAGCAGTTCATCGCATACCTGCTCTCGCGCACAGCGCAGACCTACTTCGCTGAAAACACCTACGAGTATCCTCTTCTGATCGGGGTTGAGGCCGACCCGCGTCTCAAGCCACTGGAAGAGATCGAGACGCCCGACATCGACCTCAGCGACCTGGACGACCTGCAGGGCACGCTGGAGCTGCTCGACGAGCTGCTGACGCAGTAGGCAATTTCTCGCTACTCTGCGAAAACCGGGATCGCTGGGGCATGTGCTCCGGCGATCCTGTTGTATCGGGCATGTGAACGATGATCCACACCCTGCCACGCCAGACTTCTACCTCTCGCCTGCTGCTTGCGATCACCATTCCGCTGGCGGCGGCGTTGCTGTTTCCGACCATCTACCTTGCGCTGCGAGCGGCGCAGGTGCCGCTGGACGAGGCGGCCAGCTACCTGACGCGCGCCGGAACACTACGCGTGATCGGGCGGAGCCTGCTGCTGGTCGCAACCGTGTCGCTCGCCTCGGCAGCAATCGGCATCCCGGCAGCGTGGCTCACGGCGCGCACGGACCTGCGCGGGCGGCGGATGTGGACGATCGCGCTGACCGTGCCGCTCGTCATTCCGTCGTATGTAGCGGCGCTGGCGCTGGTCGGCGCGTTCGGGCAGCGCGGATTCGTGCAAGGCTGGTTAGAGCCGCTCGGCGTGGAACGGCTGCCCTCGATCTATGGCTTCTGGGGCGCGTGGCTGTCGATCACCCTGCTGGCCTATCCATACGTGTTCCTGAGCGTCCGCGCCGGGCTAAAAGGGCTGGATCCGTCGCTGGAAGAAGCCTCGCGCACGCTCGGCCGCTCCGCCTGGGAGACGTTCCGCCGCGTGACGCTGCGCCAGCTTACGCCGTCGATCATGGCGGGCGTGCTGCTCGTCGCGCTCTACACGCTGAGCGATTTCGGCGCGGTCGCGATCATGCAGTACAACGTCTTCACGCGCGCGATCTACCTGCGCCTGAGCCTCGATCTGGAAACGGCGGCGCTGCTGTCGATGGTGCTGGTCGCGCTGTCAATTGCGATCCTGGCGTTCGTCAACCGGACCGAGCAGCGCGGTAGCACGTATTACGCCCAGCGTAGCGCCCGCGCTCCGCAGCGGATCGCGCTCGGACGCTGGCACGCGGCGGCGCAGGCGTTCCTGGCGCTGATCACTCTGCTCTCATTGATCGCGCCGCTGGGCGTGCTGAGCTACTGGCTGATCAACGGCTTGCAGCAGGGCGAAACGCTCCGCGACGTGATCGTCCCGCTGCAGCGCTCGATCCGGGCTGCGGCGCTGGCGGCAGTGGCGTGCGGCGCGCTGACACTGCCGTTCGTCGTGCTGCAAGTGCGCTATCCGAGCCGCGTGAGTCACGGGTTGGCGCGCGCGGCGTATCTCGGCTATGCGCTGCCGGGTGTGGTGATCGGGCTGGCATTTGTGTTCGTCGGCGCGCGGGTGCTCGGTACGCTGCGGGACTGGTTCGGCCTGACGGATTACCGCAGCCTGGGCCTGCTGGTTGCAGCGTATGTCGTGCGCTTCATCCCCCAGGCGATCGGACCGGCGCGCGCCGCGTTGCTCCAGGTTAACCCGCACCTGGAGGAAAGCGCGCTCACCCTGGGGCGGAACCGCCCGCGCGTGTTCGCCACCATCACCCTGCCGCTGATGCGACCCGGACTGGTAGCAGGCGTCGCGCTGGTGTTTCTGACCGCGATGAAGGAGCTTCCGGTCACGCTGCTGCTGGCGCCGAGCGGCTATGTCACCCTCGCCACACGCATCTGGTCCGCCAGCAGCGAGTCGTTTTACGCGCGCGCCGCCGCGCCCGCGCTGGTCCTGGTGCTGATTTCTGCGCTCTCGCTAGTGTACATTCTGGATACCGATGACTGAAATTGCCGTCACCTGTCACACGCTGAGCAAGTCGTTCGGCCCGGTCCGCGCCGTGGAGTCGGTCAGCTTCCGGCTGGAGCGCGGGCAGTTTCTGGCGCTGCTGGGTCCAAGCGGCTGCGGCAAGACGACCGTCTTGCGCATGATCGCCGGGCTGGAGCGGCCCGATTCCGGTGCGATCGAGCTGGCGGGGCGTATCGTCAGTGACGATCGTACGTTCACCCCGCCAGATCGGCGGCGGGTCGGGCTGGTGTTTCAGGACTATGCGCTGTTTCCACACCTGACCGTCGCAGAGAACGTGGCGTATGGGCTGCCGCGCGGCAAGGAGCGCCACGCCCACGTTTCGGAACTGCTTTCGCTCGTCGGGCTGGATGGCTATGGCGAGCGCTATCCCCGCGAGCTATCCGGCGGGCAACAGCAGCGTGTCGCGCTGGCGCGGGCGCTCGCGCCGCAGCCGGACGTGCTTCTGCTCGACGAGCCGTTTTCCAACCTCGACGTCGCGCTCCGCACGCAGGTGCGCGAGGACGTGCAGCGCATCATCCGCGAGGCGGGCGTGTCGGCGGTGCTGGTTACGCACGATCAGGACGAAGCGATGAGCCTGGCAGATTGCATCGCGGTCATGTTCGCCGGGCGCATCCACCAGTTCGGCACGCCACGCGTGCTGTACGAGGCGCCGGTCTCGCGGCAGGTCGCGCAGTTCCTCGGCGACGCGAACCTGATCTCCGGCACAGCAAGGGGACGCGTCGCGGAGACGGCGCTCGGCGATGTGCCTCTGCGGACTCCTGCCGATGGCGCGGTCGAGGTGATGATCCGCCCAGAAGCGGTCAAGCTACATGCAGACAACACCGGCGGCGCACCCGCCACCGTCCAGCGCACGATCTACCACGGCGCACACCAGACCGTCTGGTTGGCGCTGGCGGATGGCACGCTGCTCAAGGCGCTCGCCCCGGCGGATGTCGAATGGCGCGCGGGTGAGCAGGTCCGCGTAGGGGTGCGCGGCGCGGCGCTGGCCTACCCCGTGTGATTAGCGCGCCGCTTCAGGAAGCATACTGCGCGCAATCCCGATGAGATCGGCCTGCTCCAAGTCGAGGTGGTACCCATACACCGTGTACAATATCCCGTCATAGATCCAGCGAAGATATTGGGCTGGATAGTCATTGTCCCAGACGCTGTGGGCGAGCAAGCCGTTTTCATCGAGCGTGAGCGCCCAACTGCCAAAAGCGCCGGTTTCAGGATGGACCCACGCTCCGGCTACGTACCCAGCCTGCACAGTCTGGTCCAGGTCAACGAGAACAATCTGTGCGGTCGCTCCCTCCGAGAGTCCAAAGCCAGGAGCCGCCCCTGGGTCCATAGAAACGGGAGCACTTATGCCGATAAACAGAACCCCTTCGGGATATGGCGCTGCTTCTGCACCGGCAACCCGATACTCAGCGCTCACCGCCTGCCCCTTGACCTTGATTCGGGACAATTCATACGGTTCGGGCACAACAGGTTCCGGAATCACGAAGTCAACAAACACCATCGCTTGCTCGAAGGTGGCCTTCGATCCCCCCAGGATGTGAAGCGGCGGCTCGTCAGATGGCCTATCGGATGGCATGCTGACCGGCTCCTTCCGCTTGTCGCTCTCGCTCTGAACAAACAGATCGATGATATCCTGGGCTAGTGAACGCATCTGCGGAAAACTGAAAAGCAGCAGGCTCACCGCGAATAAGGCGGCTGCCCCCCACGCCAATCGCCGTGTGGTTGTGCGGAGAGCAATGCCCGCCACACTCTCTTGCTGCACGAGCCGCTGCCACAACTCGTCCATGCCCTGCGATGGCGGCGCCTGCCAGAAATCGTGCAAGAAATCATCATTCCAATCGCTGCTGTCAGTCATTCGGATTTCTCCCATTCTGCACGGAGTTTACGCACAACCCGGAAAAGAATCGTTCCCACGTTTGACTCGCTTAACCCGGTCTGGCGAGCGATCTCCCGATTGGTAAGCTCCATACCGTACTTCATCGCAATGAGATCCTGTTCGCGCTCTGGCAACTCTTGCAGCAGGCCCTTCAGCCGATCTCCCTCGGCCTGCTGCTGGACGAGTTGCTCCAATGGCTGCTCAAGCAACACCAGAATATCCTGCGCCTCTTCCAGACCAACTACCTGCTTCCGCTGGCGGAAATACTCAGCCGCGACATTGCGAGCAATCCCGAACAACCACGCCCGAAACTCGCCCAGGTGGCGATCATAGCGGTGCCGATGCTGCCAGGCGCGCTCGAAAACGGCAGCGGTTAAGTCCTCGGGGTCATCGCAAGCTCGAAATCGGAAGTAGTTGTAAATTGACGAATAGTACTGCCCGTACAGAGTCTCCCAGTCATTATGAGCAGGCCTAGAACGAGCAGGAAATAGGCGCATCATCATCTCCCTCTATAAGTATCTTCGCGTATGAGGGAAAAGTGTCACACCTTGCTTGCGGAGTTCGGCATGAGCACAAAAAAGCGCCCGGACCGCTTAGCGAGCGATCCGGGCGCTTGTTCGATCAAAGTGCGCTCGTTACGCCTTCCACGGCGGCGTGCTCGGTAGGTGCGCCTCGAACTCCGCGATCAGCGCGGCCTCATAGTCTCCGGCGTAGGTCCCGTTGAAGAAGCGCTCCATCGCTTCCTCATAGAACCGCCGCCACGACTCTTCCTCTTCGCCCGGCATGATCGGGTAGAACAGCGCATTGTTAGCGCGGGCAGCCTTCATGTCGCCCGGTGCATCACCGATCATCAGGATATGCGACGGGTCGTAGCGCCCGCTGGACGCCAGCGCGAGGTGCTGCGCTTTCTTGCCCATCTCCTGCCCGCAGATCACCGCGACGTACTGCGCGATGTCGTGCTCATGCCATTCCTGATTGAGCGCGGCGGTCGGCGTGGCGGAGACGACCAGCATATCGGCGCGGTCCTGCATCGCCTGCAAGCTCTCGCGCACGTAGGGGAACGGCGGGACGCCATGCACCATCTCGGCAATCGCCTTGTTCACGGCGGTCGTCCACGCAAGCGCACGCTCCAGCTCCGGGTCGCCCGGATGCTCGGCCATGTACGCCTTCAGACCGCTGTCGCTGTGCGGGTACTGCTCCTGCGCGATGAACGCGCGCAACGACTCCGCCTGCGGGATCGTCACGCCGCGCCGCTTGACCTCGTCGCGCTCGCGCAACAGGTCGAAGACCATCACCAGCGCGGGCCACCGGTTCGTGCCGCGCCAGGTCGAGTAGAGGTTGACGAACTCCGCCGCCTGCCGCGCATACTTCGAGACAGGCTGCAGGTCCCAATACTGGATGATGTTGGGGATGAAGCACTCTTTGTGCTTGATCTCCATCGTGTCGAACGCGCAACCGTCGGAGTCGATGCCGACGAGGAACGTGTGGCGCGGGTTGAAGTCAAGCAGCGCCTGAGCCGGGTTAGTCATTCAAAAATCCTTTCACTTGCGATAAGCCTGAGGCACATACGCGGGCAGACGCTGCGCCGCAAAACGCATTTCGAGCCGCGCAAACCGCTGTAGTCCGTCCACCAGCGGGACATCCGGCGTTTCCGTGCCGATCAGCGGGCGCGCGTACGCCAGGAAATCGTCGGTCACGTCGAGGCGGCTGGGCGCGATCCACTCCGCCGGGAAGGTGCGCTCCGAGTTGGCGACCTGTTCCAGCGGCACCTGGTCGTAGCGCACGCAGTAGTCGGTGCCCGGCTCGCGCAGAATCGTCGCCATGAAGCCGTGATCGCCCGCCGCCGCGATCTGCACTGCCTTACGACCGACCTCGTACGCTTCTTCGAGATCGACCACCGACGCGTACAGCATGTCGTGGCGCTGGCCCGTGCCGGGGATATTCGCCCGCGCCGAGCCAGGGACCGGCAGTCCGCGCTCATTAAGCGCGTTGATCACCGCCTGCCCGACCATCATCTTGCTCGCGCCAAACTCCGTGTGTCCGAACGCGTCCTTGCGCTCGCCCAGCGACCCAACGTCGTACCCCTCGCTGACGATCACCAGGGCGCGGCCCTCGCGCTTCAACAGGTCGTTGACGGCGTCGGCCAGATCGTCGAGCGACAGCTTTGCCTCGGCCAGCACGATCAGCATCGGAAGCGCGCGCTCCGGATCGGCCAACCGCGCCGCCGCCGGGATGAAGCCGATCTTGCGCCCCATCGCCTGCACGACCAGCACCGGATCGGCTGGGCTGGACCCCGCGTTTTCCTCGTTGAGATTCTGCACGTTCAGCGCCCAATAGCGCGCAACACTGCCGTAGCCGGGCGTGTGGTCGATCAGTTGGAAGGCGGAGTCGCCCACATCGTTGTCGATCGTCTTCGGTACGCCGACCGCGATCAGGTCCAGGCCGCGCTGGGCGGCGAGGTTGGCGACCTTATGCGCGGTGTCCATCGAGTCGTTGCCGCCGATGTAAAAGAAGTAGCCGACGTCGTGCGCCTTCATCACGTCGATCACGCGCTCGAAGTCTTCCTGCTGGCTGGACTTGAGCTTGTAGCGGCACGTCCCAATCGACCCGGCGGCGGGCGTCGTCCGCAGCAGTGCGATCTCGCGCGGATCCTGCGACGAAAGGTCGAGCAACTCTTCCTTGAGCACGCCTTCGATCCCGTGCCAGCCGCCGTAGACCGTCCCGAACACATCTGGATAGTCGCGGCAGGCTTCGATCACCCCACGCAAAGAGTTGTTGATGACGGGCGTCGGCCCGCCGGATTGAGCAACAATCACATTTTTGGGCATACCAGACTTATCCTTTTTCACTCACCGCAGACGAACCACGCCGCTAGTCTTCCCACTCGGTATGGAACACACCCGGCTGGTCGATGCGGCGATAAGTGTGCGAGCCAAAGTAATCGCGCTGCGCCTGCGTCAGATTGGCGGGCAAGCGCTCGGAGCGGTACGCGTCGAAGTACGCCAGCGACGCGGCCAGCGCCGGGACCGGCACACCGTGCTGTACGGCCAGCGCGATCACTCGCCGCCACGCATCCTGCCGCTGGTCGATCGCGCTGCGGAACGGCTCCGCGAGCAGCAGGTTTGGCAGATCGGGCTGCTCGCCGAACACCGCGCGGATATCTTCGAGCAGTCCGGCGCGAATGATGCACCCACCCCGCCAAATCGTCGCGATCTCCGCGAGGTTGAGGTTGTAGGCGTACTCGCTGCTCGCCGCCTGCATCATGTCGAAGCCCTGCGCGTAGGCGCACAGCACCGTCGCATACAACGCAGCGCGCGCGTCCTCGAACAGCGCGGCGCGATCGCCGGTGAAGCTCGGCGCGTTCGGCGGAAAGACCTTCGCCGCTTGCAGGCGCTCGTCGCGGTGCGCAGAGATAATGCGCGCCTCAACCGCCGCGTTGATCGTGTGGGTCGGCACGCCGAGGTCGAGCGCATTCTGGCTGGTCCATTTGCCGGTTCCTTTCTGCTGGGCTTCGTCGAGGATCAGCTCAACCAGTGGCTGGCCGGTCGCGTCGTCGCGCCGGGCGAAGATCTCGGCGGTGATCTCGATCAGATACGAGTTCAGCTCAGCCTGATTCCAGGCGCTGAATGCGGCGTGTAGCTCGTCGGCGGTCGCCCCAGCGACACGCTTGAGCAGGTCGTACACCTCGCCGATCGCCTGCATGATGCCGTACTCAATGCCGTTGTGCACCATCTTGACGTAGTGCCCGGCCCCGCGCGGCCCGATATACGCGACGCACGGCTCGCCGTTGACCTTCGCGGCGATGGCCTGAAACGCAGGCGCGATCAGCTTGTACGCTTCGATGTCGCCGCCCGGCATGATCGCCGGTCCGCGCAGCGCGCCCTTTTCCCCGCCCGACACGCCCGCACCGAAGAAGTAATACAGCCCTTCCTCTTCCATCAGGCGCGCGCGCCGCTCAGTATCCAGAAAGAAGCTGTTGCCCAGGTCGATCAGCAGGTCGCCCTTCGACAGGTGCGGCTTAAGGGACTCGATCGCCGTGTCCACCACGCCCGACGGCACCAGCAGGATGATCTTCCGGGGCTGCTCCAGCGCGGCGAGAAACGTGGGGATGTCGTCCATCGCCACCAGCGCCCCCGCTGCGTCCGCCGCCGCAAACGCGGACCGCTTTTCCGGCGCGAGGTCGTATCCGGCGACGGTGAAGCCGTGCGACGCCAGGTTGCGCGCCAGGTTCGCTCCCATCACGCCTAAACCCATCATTCCGATCTGAAAACCAGCCATCTTCAACTCCACCTTTCAGGTCGCGCCGTTCCACCGGCGCGAAACCTCAGCAAGAAACACTTTTTGCGCCTTCTAGCGCCCCTCGGAGCGGACACGATACAGATGCTCGCCCGCCTTTGGGATGTAAACCACGCCCTCATCCTCGCGGCCCTGCCACTCGGCGGGGTCAATCGTCGCCGGGTCGGCATAGCCGAGGTTGAGTGTTTCACAATCTTCGCGGGAGATTTGCGAGGCGAGCGTCACGCGGATGCGCGGGCGCTCTACGCCATCCTCAAACACGCCGGAGCCTTTGAGGTGCGTGCTGTGCGCCAGCACCCCCAGCGGCACGTCCGCGAACTGCTCCCACTGTTTGAGGAAGTAGTCGCGCACGTGGTAGCCGATGCGGAAGATATGCTTCCCGTGGACGACGCTTACCGAGCGCAGGTGCGGCGCGTAGACGGTCAGCTCACCGCCGTCCGCGACCCCCGGCTCCAGCTTATACATCGCCTTCGCTGCCGTCCACAATTCGTCGTACATCGGTGGTGCGTGCGACAGCACCCGCTCAAACGGCCGGTCCAGCCAGACGATGTGCCGTTCCGACGACAGCCGCGCCGCCGCGTGGAACGCCGCCTCGTGCGGGCCGACGAACAGCCCCGCTACCCCGTCGTCCTCGACGACCAGCGCGACCAGCGTCATCGGGACCGGCACGAGCCGCGCCGCCGCATGGATCATGGCACGCATCGGCGTGCGTTCGATCCCGATCGTATGCAGGATGGTTTGCAGCGCGCCCATCCAGTGCGTCACGTTGATCATCTCTGGTCCTGAGATGCCGGGGAACAGGTATTTCGCGCCGCCGGAGAAGCCAACGACCTCGTGCGGGAAGGTCGGCCCGACGATCAGCAGGTGATCGTAGTCGAGCGCGCGGCGGCTGATCCGCACCGGCACATCGCCCCCCAGCGACGGGTGCCAGATCTCACCCGCAAGGTTCTGCACCTGCTCGCGCGATAGCGTGCCGACCTGCTGCAGCGCATCGTCGTCGTCCCACACGTGGTTGAACAGCCCGATATGACGATAAGTCGTCTCGCGCTCCTCGGCGGACAGGCCCACCAGATGCAGCAGCGATTCGTCGTTGAGCGGCAGGTGCGTGCCGAGCGCGACCATGAAATCAAGCTGGCGCGTCGATTGCAGCACGTCCACCAGCAGGCGGAACAGCAGCGGCAGCGGCATGGTCCGCGTGTGATCGGGGATCAGGACCAGCACGCGCTGGTCGTCAAAGCGGCCCGCCAGCCCCTCGGCCAGCGTGGCGCGAACTTGCTCCTGTGAGAGCAAGCCAGTCTCCGCGGTCGCAGCGGCGTACAGTTGGGAAAGCGTGTCAGACGCCAGCATACGCGTTGAACCCTCCATCTACGGGCAGCACGATCCCGGTCACGAACGCCGCCGCGGGAGACGCCAGCCACAACGCGGGGCCGACAAGATCTTCCGGCGTGCCAAAACGCCCCATCGGCGAGTGCTTCAAAATATCCTGTCCGCGCTCGGTCAGGTCGCCCGTCTTTTCGTCAATCAACAGATAGCGATTCTGTCCGGTCAGGAAGAAGCCCGGCGCGAGCGCATTTACCCGCACGTCTGGCGAAAACTCCTGCGCCACATACACCGCCAGCCACTGCGTAAAGTTCGTCACGGCGGCTTTTGCGGCGCTGTACGCGGGAACGCGCGTCATCGGGCGGAACGCGCTCATGGACGAGATGTTGATAATCACGCCCTCGCCCTGTTCCGCGATCATACGCCCGAAGACCTGGGTCGGCAGTAGCGTTCCCATCAAGTTGAGATCCAGCACTTCACGCAACACATCCGGCGGCAGGTCGAAAAATGTCTGATCCTCGCTGGTAGTCGCGCCGGAGCGGTTGCCGCCTGCGCAGTTGATCAGGATGCTCGCCGTGCCGAAATGCTCCCGCACCTTTTCGGCCGCCTCGAGCAGTGCCTCGTGATCGAGCACATCGCCATAGACCGCTATCGCACGCGGCCCGATCTCTTCCGCGCACTGCAGGCCACGCTCCACCAGCCGGTCAAGCAGCACGACGTTCGCGCCGTGATCGGCAAATCCGCGCGCCATGGCGGAGCACAGCACCCCGCATCCCCCCGTCACAACGACCGTCTTCCCGGTAAAGTCGAATGCGTTTGCGAGATTCATCGTTCGGGGACTCCCTCCCCCAGTGGCGCCGTCGAGCCGCGCACGACCAGCTCGACAGGCAATAGCGTCACATGTGGAATGCGACCGCGCGGGCGTGCAAGCCGTTTCAGCAGCGCCCGCATGGCACGCTCCCCCTGCTCGCGGGCCGGAATGCGCACCGTCGTCAGCGGCGGCACGACATGCCGCGCAGAGAGGATGTCGTCACAACCAGTCACCGCTACATCGTCCGGAACACGCAGCCCGCGCTGGCGGCACACCGCATACACCTCAAGCGCGACCTCGTCGTTGAATGCGACAATCGCGGTCGGGCGGTCCGGGCGTGCCAGCAGTTCGTCAATCACCGCATGCCAGTGCGGGGTATCATAGGTCGGCTGGTCGATCTCGTAGCACAGCGACGGATCCAGCAGGACTCCGGCGTCCTCATGCGCGCGCACGTACCCCTCGTAGCGCATCCGCGCCGGGTAGTAGTGCGGCGCGGACAGATTCAGCAACGCGATCCGGCGATGTCCGAGCGAGAGCAAATGCGCCGTCGTCTGGTACATCGAGCTGACGTGGTCGACCAGCAAACAGGGCACGCTCTCGACATCGACCATGTAATTGCACAGCACAAGCGGCATTTCGTCCCGAGCGAGCGCCATCACCTGCTCCGGCGTAGCGCGCGGCGAGATGTACAGCACGCCATCGGCGTACGCCTGTTGGGTCAGGAACTCAATATACGCCTGCTCGCGGGATGCGTCGCCGCGCGTGCTGCACAACAAGAGCGTATACCCGGCGGTAATCGCGACATCCTCGATCGCCTCGACCATACGGTTGATGACCGGGTCTGCGATTGTCGGCAGCACGACGGCAATTGTGCGCGTCTGGCTGGTGCGCAGGCTGCGAGCGGCGAGGTTCAGCCGGTAATCGAGCTGGCGGATCGCTTCGTTGACTCGCTGGCGCGTCGCCTCACTGACAAGCTCGGGATTGTTCAGCACGCGCGAAACGGTCGCCGTGGAGACACCGGCCAGACGGGCTACGTCTTCCATTTTGGCAGGCATAGCAGGCCCTCATCCGCGCTACGGCCGCAGCCGTCGATAACTAAGAATTATCGGCAACACTCTACGAAATGACTGTAATCGATTACATTAAAGCCGATCTACGCGAGGATGTCAAGCGGGGTAAACAACTCCCAAGCCGCCGAGAAAGCGGCGCTTGCCTGGTTTTCTGTTCCTGGCTGATGATTTGCTGTGTGCAGGTCAGGAAGCACGACGCCCCACGCGGAGCCGAATGAAGGCGCTCACCCGCTCGACGTGGCGCGGCTCGCCTTCGAGTACCAGGCGGTCGCGGGCAATCGGCACGGTTCCGAGGTAATGCGGCTCTAGCGCCTCAAGCGAGGCAGACCAGCCATCGCCCTCCACCTCGAGAAAGCCGGACGGCGTGCCGCCCGCCTGTATGAGATAATCCATCACGCGATAGCGGGGTACGTGCCGGAGTTCGATGACTACGCGCAATGGATGATCACCTCTGTCGCGGAACAAGCACAACCGCTTCACCCTGCAACACAACCGCGCCATCCTGGTTGACGCAGGTCGTCGCCAACGTAGCGATCCCCCGCTCCGGCCGGTACGCCGTGACCTCGACGGTCGTCGTGATGGTATCGCCGATGAACACCGGCGCCTTAAACTGAAGCGTCTGGCTCATGTAGACGGTCCCCTCGCCCGGCAGGTCGTTGGCGAGCGTCGCGGACACCAGCCCGGCGGTCAGCATGCCGTGAACCAGCCGCCGTCCGAAGCGGGTTTGCGCGGCGTATTCGTCGTCCAGATGCAGCGGATTCGTGTCGCCAGTCACCTGGGCGAATCCGCGCACATCTTCATCCGTAAACGTTTTGGTGCGACTCGCTTTGTCGCCAACAGACAGCGCCAATGCTCCCTCTCCCTCACTACCACCAGGGCGCCCCCCGGCCGCCCCAGAGGCTCTGAAATAGCCAGACTGCTACCAGCAAGAGCCAGAATATCAGCGCGAGCGCGACAGTCATCACCGGCCATAGGAACGCCGTGCGGCGCCCGATTGGAGATGCCGGTTCGCTCCGGTGGCGCAGCAGATCGCGCACCTGAAAAGCCGCCACGCCGCTGGTCACCAGCGCCAGAAGCAGCAGCGCGGCCACCCCGCATTCGGTGAACCATTCCCGTCCGAATGTCTCAAGCGTCACGGCGACCGGCTCCGGCTCTCCATACGATCGCAGCGCGCGCAGGCAGCCGATTGCAGGCGATGTTCCCGGCGCGCGTCACCACCCCGATTGTAGCACGGTCACCCCGATGACAGGACCAATCGCTTGTACACGCCATCAATGCGGTATACTGGAGCGTGCAAGCTAAAAGAGACTTAACCTGCGTAGTCGCTTTATCGAGGAGTGCGCCCTATGCGTTTTATTGACCGGCTGCGAGAGGCGCAGCAGCGAAATGATTCCTGGCTTTGCGTCGGGCTGGATCCGAACCGGGAACTGCTTCCCCCCGGTGTGTCGCTAGAAACATTCTGCAGGACGGTGATCGACGCGACGATTGACTACGTCTGCGCGTTCAAGTTCAATTTGGCGTTTTTTCTGACGCACGGCGCCGAGGGATATGCCACGTTGATCGATGTAATGGCGTCCGTGCCGGAACACATCCCGGTCATTCTCGACGCGAAGTTCGGCGACATCGACTACACCGCGCAACAACACGCCCGGATTACGTTCGAGGTCACCAAGGCGCAGGCGGTGACGCTCACCCCGTACGTGGGTATCGAGGCGATCATGCCTTTCCTGCAGAATCCTGAGTCGATGGTACTGGTGCTGGTGCGCTCCGCGAACCGGCTTGGCAACGATTTCCAGACCTGGCCGAGCAGCGAGTCGCCGCTGTTCCGCTACGTGACATCAGAGATCAACACGCTGGAGCAGCAGTATCCGGGCCAGCTTGGGTTGAGCGTCGCGGCGACGCTGCCCCGCGATCTGGCGCGCATTCGGAGTTGGGCACCGAACGTGCCGTTTCTCATTCCAGGCGTCGGCGTGCAAGAGGGTGATCTGCGCACCGCCGTGCAGCACGGCGCCACCCGCACCGGCATCGGTCCGATCATCAATCTCTCGCGCGCAATCTCGCACGCCAGTCGCGGCCCGGATTTCGGAGAGCAAGCGCGCGCCGCGGCCGAACACTGGGTGCAGGAAATCCGCCGCGAGCGGGAGGCCCTTCGGGTCTAGGGGACGGGGATACGGTGAGATTTGAGGCTTGACGGGGGGTGTGCCGACTGGTACAATTCCGCCCACTTGAGGGGAAACGCCCCATTCGTCTAGCGGCCCAGGACGCTGCCCTCTCAAGGCAGAAACAGGGGTTCGAGTCCCCTATGGGGCATCGGCTGCCACATGCCTTTAGAGCAGATGGCAGCTTTATTTTTACCTTCGAAGAGGCCATCGCCTTCCTGGTGAAGCGGCTATATTCAGGGTCGCTACCCTCCCCCACCGCACAATCGCCAAGGACTCGCAAGCAGCGCAATCGCAGTTCGGAGATCCGCTCCCGGTATGCCCAAGGCGTCAGCGTGCCTGAGCTCGCTAGGGGTGCTCCCCCTGTAAACTGTTGATAATTCCGGCAAGACCCCAAATCACCTGAACCTTAACACCCAAGCGCCTGTCACCCGAAGGTGACAGGCGCTTGGGCTGCAAGGCAAAGGGGCAAAGCTGAGATGCGCGAAGAACGACTGGCGATCGCAATCTTGAGCGCGTTAGGATGCGCGCTCGCTACTTGAGGCTTGCTCACCGTTCGCTGGAATTTATCAACAGTTCCCTGCAGGAAGGTCAAGCGCATTGTCAGACTCTGCTAAGGATGCGCGCAAGTTACAAGGGTAAAACACAGATAGTGATCTTACCTGGAACTGCGGCTGGGCATTGGCGGCGCACATCGTCTGTAGCGGTATCAACCTGAAAGTCCGCAAGCCAAAAGGCAAGATTGGTTCCAATATTAAGTTGGGCTACCACATCACAGGACTCAGGTGAGATGGCATTTGGATCATCATTGGTGAATAGCAGGCACTGGTTAGGAGCCAGTTGTCCAATGTTGGCAACTGTCTCAGGGCTTCCATATAACGTTGGATCGCCTATCGGAACGGGTGCTCCTGAAACAGAAATGCTGGGGTTGTAGTTAAAAATCGTCGTTTGCGCTGTTGGCATCCACTTGTCAGGGGACTTATCAATGACTGCAAAAGCCTGCGTGGTGTAGACGAAATAGATATACGAGGTTGTGTCCGTGGATTCTCCTACACCAGGAATATAAGCCTCGCAGCGGAGAGGCAGATCTCCTGTATCTGTTGGTATGGCAGAGCATACGGCACGTTCAATCCCATTTTCAACGATATTAAACTGTTCAACCCCATTGGCCTGGGTCCAGAAGTGTTCCTGAGGGTTATTGGTGGTCAACCAGTAGGTTGATGATACACAGCCATCAACGGCTTCAGGGCCATTTCGCAAGATTGTCCAAACCTGAGCACACTCTCCTGGTTCTAAGGTTACGGCCCAGGGAGACCAGCGGGAACCGGCAAAGGATGTGGGCTCTCCTACTTTCGTAGCAAAGGCTAGATTAGTAAGGCTGATAGTCGTACTACCCAGATTGATGACCGTTAGACTCGTGTCCTTATACTGTAATGCGACGTTGGGCGAACGCAACACCGTGACATCGATGGTAGTTCCGGGAGAGGTCTCGGTTCCTGGGTCAATCGATTGCCCGCTGATGGTGTTCTCTGATAATCCAGAGTCTGCGTTCCAGGCAATGGCCTCTTGTGTGCCAAGGCGCAGGCCAACGCGATTAAGCTCAGCCGCTGCCTGTGGCACGTTCAATCCAGTCAAATCTGGCACGGTTACAGAATCCTGTGCAGAGACTCTCTGCCCCAAATTCAAACAAAGGAGCATCAACAGGATAGCAGATACAGTCTTCATCATTTCCCCTCTATGGAATAGGCTGTTTTTCTGCGATAGAAGGCGAGTAGTGCAAAGCATTACAAGGACGGCGATTAGAGTCGGGAGCATCCACAATACAATCCGTCCAAATAACAGGAAAAAGATCGTTCCGCTGATAAGGCCCAGGGTGAAGCCGTTGTTTTCTTTGAAGAATAACTTGCGGGCGCTGTAATGCTCAGCGAACCTGACAAAAAATACACCGGGATAGAGTCCTGTGAGTACAACCAAAAAGGCATATACGGGCCATAATTGGGTGTTAAAAGGAGCAACCCTTAGCAGGATAGCACACGCAAAATAAGCGGTAAGCGCCAATACGATAAAATGGCCCAGTTTGAGGCGCGGTTGGGGGGCAATCTGTGTGCCAATGACACTTCCTATCAGCCAACAGACAGTGACCATCAAAAACGTTTTGAAGCTGGAAGACAGGGTGAACGATAATTGGAAATACAGACCCGTTTGAAGCAACCCTAGCAGCATCCCAACGATTGATGGATAAATCCAACGCAGGATTTTCATCGTTCCCCCCAATGAAGGCGAGATTCGATCCATTCAAGGCTTGTTTGCAGCACGAGGTCCATCGAATCCAGCGTGATAGGCGGTGCATCACCAACGATAAGACGCGTTGCATTAAGATCAAACGTCGAAAACTGTACTTCTCCGCATTTACGCAGAGCAGCCTCAAGTTCCTCACGCGTAAACGGTAAGTCGTCAGCAGCAAAAACAAAGCTCCATCCGACAGAGGCGGGAGTAACGATGATGACTTCATCGAAGACTTCTAGCAGTGAGGCTGCCACACGGCGTGAAATGATATCCCCAGGGACGAATCCGCTTGTCATGTTGCCGACAAAGATTCCCCCTGGAGTTAGATGATCGTGAATCAACTGGTAGAATGGCACCGAGTACAGTGTGGCGGGCTGAATGCTAAGTGCGGCGGGGGTATCGGCAATGATGAGATCATACTGCGCGTCAATGTTGGCAAGGAAGTGCTTGGCATCATCAACCACGACGGTTCGATTGGGGAGGATATCCATCTGGTTGTAATTGTAGAATAACCGCGCGCCCACATCCGCGACGACAGGGTCAAGCTCAACCGTAGTGACATGTCCCCCGCGTGACGCGATCAGTTGCTCCGTTTGCATTGCCCCGCCCCCAATGATGAGCGAGTTTTGAGGTTCAATCAATGTGGTGGGTACAGCACCAACAATGATGTTCAGCCGGATGCCAATCGCGCCGTTAAAATGTTCCAGCCCATCTAAATAGAGCGCTCGATTACCATCGGGCAGCTCAAGCACATCTACTTTTTGATAGGGGCTGTATTCGGAATAGATGACCTCTGTGCCCTGGGGAAACCCTAGCAGCCTGGTATACCAGACTTCATTACTCCAGGTATTCATTATAGGGAGCGCAATGATCCATGCCGCGCTCGCAATTGAGAGTATCGCCGCCAGCCAACGCTGAATTCCCAGGCTGATCAGAACGATGATCAACCCCAGACTATAGATGGTATAAACAGTTTGCAGGCCCAATCCGGCTAGAAAGACCAAGACACCAACGCCACAGATGGTCCCCATCAATTCGGTTACGTACAATGAACCAAGACTGATCCCCTTGCTGTCGATGAAATGCGGTAAAAATACGCTATAGAACATAGAAACAGCGAAGGGAGTGATGAGAGGCAGCACCAAAAAGGCTGCCCAGTAGGCCCCATTGGAGCCTAACCAGGCAACCAATACTCGAAGCGTAACCGGCAGTGTCAGGTGCAGTAGCAGTGTTGCTATTCCCATTACCGGCAACCACTGGCGTTGAATATGTCCTGCCAGCAAATAGCCGATGGATACCCCGACAAAGTAGGAAACGGAAGTTAGCAGCACGACCAGCTCTGTTCCGAGCAGGAGTGTGGTAACTTCGCGAACCATGACCCACTGCACAAGAGTCAGGTTTGCTCCACTAAAAAAGACAATCAGGAAGGGAGCAAGATGCTCCCCGCTGATAGTCGTAAGGGAAAGAACAGGAAGCCGGGTGCGAAGAGTCTGCACTAAATTATGTCCTGTCATTATTGACCCATTCCCATCCCCATACCCATACCCATACCCGGGTCCGCTTCCATACCCATCCCCATACCCATGCCCATGCCGTCACAATGCCAGTGCCCCATGCCCATCCCGTCCTGGTGATACCAGCAATAGGGGTTTTCATTAATGACGACATTGTTGATGATAGTGATGTTGACGACGACCAGAATGATGGTGGTTCCATTGTTTTCAAAGTTGCCTTGCAAACTGACAAAATCGCCTACACGAGCTGTTTGCAAGATCGGATCATTGGGGGCAAGCTGGGCAGGAATGCCATTGACCACCAGGGTAGTACCATTGATCGCTTCAATGGGGCCGTCTAATCTAACGGCAGCAGTTGGGGCGGTGTTGTTGACGATGGTCGTATTGGTAATGTTCGACACAAAAGTGGCAACAATCACGCCGCCAGTGCCATACGTGCCTTCCACATGGAGATTATCCCCAATGTCAATAATCGTGAGGATAGGGTGCTGAGGGGCTACCTCGACATCGAAGTCAAAAATCGTGATGATGTTATTGACGATGTTGATCACTGGTCCTTCAATGACAATGATTGTATCTGGGTCATTGGTAGGGGTTGGTGTGATCTGTGGCGTTGCGTCTGGGGTTGCGGGAAGGGTAGCCGTGGGAGTAGAGAGATCTACGAGCACAATGCTCTGCGCAATGATGACGTTATTCGACACCTGACCTGTGACCGTGACGGTGGTTCCGACGGTTATCGCGGCATCAAGTGAAATATTGCTTGCATCGACGGTCAAACCTGCTACGACAAGGGTAGTCCCGGTTATCTGGCTGACAGTACCTGTAATTTCGATGACATCTCCCGCGGGTGTTGGCGTTGGTTCCTGAGCAAACGAGGCTGTTGGAAGTATCAGGATCGCGATTAGGGTGGCAATCGCCAGGACAATGAGATAGCGATAATGTAGCTGAGAATGGCTGCGCATCTGAGAAACTCCTAGTGGTATTTGGATAATCCGTCTGTATAAACGACGCAGCAGCACGAGCATGACGCAAATGGTCCAATAGTACTATCTTGAGTCGCTTGTACATCACAGATTCAGAGTAATTCATGTTTAAATAGGTACGGAGTACTCTCAATCATTGCAGGGGTTATCCCAATTGGATGTTGGTTGGTCATGCAGTTAACCCTTAATGAGCAGGAACTCGTTGCGAAAGCACGAAATGGGGATGAAGGAGCAGTCACACTCCTTTATGATGCTCACATTGAGGCTGTATTCGATTACATTCGTTACCGCGTCGATTCGACTGAAGAGGCTGAAGATTTGACTTCAGAGGTATTTTTGCGGATGGTTCGAGGACTGGTGGGGTATAAAGAACAAGGTGTCCCCTTCAGGGCATGGTTGTATCGTATTGCCGCTAACCTGATTGTTGATCATTATCGCCGCCGTGAGAAAACTCAACTAGCATCAGCCCCGGAATACGCTGCAAGTGATGAGCCTGATCCATTGGATCATCTGGCAAACGAAGAAGAAGCCATGCACCTTCGCCTTGCACTGCGAAGATTGCCAGAAGAGTATCAGAATTTATTGATTTTACGTTTTGTTGAAGATTTGCCTCATACTGAAATCTCTAAGATTTTGAATAAATCAGCCGTCTCATTGCGAGCGATGCAGTATCGAGCCTTGAAAGCCCTGGCCGAGCAGCTTAACGAATTGAGCACATCATATAATGCATTCAGAAAGCATAATTTATGATGGACGATCAATTCACTCCTGAAGAACAGCATTTGATTGAGCGATTGCGCGCCGCACCTAAGGTGAAGCTGAGCGCTTCGACTCGCGAAGCTATTCGCCAGCAGATGCTAAGTGAATTTCGGACATCAGTAGTTGCTGCCCAACGACCTGCTACATTTAATCGCTATCACCTGCAGCGATTGATCGTGTGGTGTGCGGCTGCAAGCATCATTATCATAGTCGCTGGATTGTTGTTTCTTCAGAACAGAAGTCAATCGACACCGAATCACGAGGCCACTACGCTCGTGGCTTCTTCGGATAATCAGGTCGCTATCGCTGTGGCATCCCCCACTGAAACTTTAATACCGACTATTCCCATAACGATAACGCCTGCACCTTCTGTTGTGACGGAAGTTCCTTCTGAAGTTCCTTCTACGGAGACTAGTGTTCCTATCCCAAGCACTCCACCTGAGAAAATAGTAGTTGTTGAAGGACCTATAACTACTGTGGTTAACAATGTTATCACTATCCATGACTTCAATATCGAGGTTGAAGCACAGCATCCCATTTTAAATCTTATTGATGTTGGTGATGTGGTTCGAATAGAAGGAACGATTGGTAGCGATAATCAGATTGTTGCCAGCATGGTGAGTAATATCACAAGTGCGTCTATGGTGAACAACACGGTTGCAGCGACAGTAAACCTGGATGGGCTTGTTGAGGCCATAGACGGCGCTCTCATCACCGTCAATGGAATACAAGCACAACTGGATGCTGACAATCCTGTGTTGCGAACGCTACAGGTGGGAGATTTCGTGAGCGTGCAGGGGGATTTCCAGGCGAATGGTGCAACTGTTGTCCTTCTGGTTGCTCGTATTACCCTAATCGATAATGCGACCCTCCCTGAAAACAACTGTTGGTATCATGATACAGGGATGGGCATGGGGCATTGGCACTGTGACGGTATGGGTATGGGGATTGGTATGGGTATGGGCATGGAAGCTATGGGTATGGAAGCACCACCGGGCATGGGAATAGAACCAGGAATGGGAATGGGAATGGGAAACTGAAAACATGGGGTGCTTATGTAGGGAACTGTTGATAATTCCTAACGTCCCCTTAGCAGGCCTCAAAACGAGCATCTTCACGCCCGGAGGCTCACCACACCCTACCAGGGTGAAAGGTCCATTTAGGCTGCCAGCCCGGCTACCAACGGTTTGCGCAAGATTTCCCCTGCCGTCCAGACATGATCGGTCAGACCTAAGGTCATCGCGGGGGTACGGGGTCGATAACGACGTTTTTCTCCTGAAACCGTCTCCCGCAGCGCCTCGTGCGGTCGAATGAAATGATAATAACAACGCCACCATTCCACGTGATACAGCAGATGGTGTTCGGTCTGAGGGAGGGACCAGGTACGGCGCGTCAACAGCGAAACACCCTGGCGGATCGTGAGGTTGCCCCGCTCAATATACACCGTTTGAATCAGGCGGCGAAAACCCTGATCTTCCAAAAGATCGTTTAGAGCCTGGCGTTTGCCCCACAACATGCGCGTGATGGTATAGGTGAGCTTGCGCCGTTCATGGCGCTTGACCAGTTGTCCCTGAAGCAACCGCTCATCCACTTGCCAATGGTCGGTGCGGGCACGCGGAGGACGGAACCAACGACCGAAGTGAGCGGTGACGGCATAAAAATAGGAGCGCAGTCCATCGGTGGTGAAGGCTGGGACACAGCCCGGGTGTAAACACCTTTTCAGCTTGTGAACCAGGGTGTAGGCATTGTCCGACCGGCGCAATCCTAGGTGTAAGGCGAGCAGGGCCTTGCATTTCGGGTCGATCGCCAGCCACAACCAGCGAGCGTCCTCGACCCCACGCACTTTGGCATACAATTCGTCCATCTGTATCAAGGTGATGGACAAGTTTTGGAACAGCCTTTCATGCCAGCGGGCGCTGTGTTCCCCCATCCGATTCAGCCAGGTCGTCAGAGTGCTCTCGCAGTGCCCGGTTTTCCTCACCAACACCGAGAGGTCCACGCCTTCCGCCAGCCACCATAACACCTCCGCGAACTCTTTCTCCTCAGATTTGATATAGTACAGCGGCGTCCCTTTCCGGCTGCTGAACATTCCTCCACACGCCTGGCATCTCAAACGCTGGATGTTCTTGTTTTCTCCCAGCTTGCCGAAGCCCACTAACGCATGGCGCTCGGCCTCGGTCACTCCAAAGTACCGACAGTCTGGGTAAGGACATGCATAGCCTTCGGTCAGAATCGTTTTCTTTCTCCCTCGTTGGCTTTTGGTCTCCTGGTACGGTTCTACCGCCGGGAGGTCCACCACCGGCTCCGTGATTCTTACCGCTTCAGCCTGGCACAGCGGACAGTCTTTCGGGCTTTTCGGATGCCAGTGCCGCGGTAGTTGCTCTTTGGTGCGCTGCCACCACCGCCGCATCCGCCGCCGGACCGGCTTCCACCACGCCTGCACCAACGCCATCCCCAAGAGGAGAATGATCCACCGCTCAATCCGCACCTTTCACCTGCTCCTTGATGCTTCATGCAAAACGCCCGGACCATTGTGGTCACGGGCGCTTTTTCGTCAAGGTTGTGGGCCTTTTACGCGGCGATTGGATTTATCAACAGTTTAGCTCAGGAGTACCCCCGTATCCTTCAACTCATCATAGAGTTGGATGACAAAGTCACGGTCGCGGCGAGAATATGAGAGGAAGACAGGTTTATCAGGCGTCATAGTATAGGGTTCGTCGGGCATAATGCTACTCTTGGAAGTACTCATACGGCGCACTATTTAGTATGAACTACTGTGGAAAGGAGAGCAAGCGACCATTTCGGTGCATGTAATCCGCAATTCCGCTTGCCGGATAAGCGCATCAGCGGTGTGCATCCCCAGTCCGGCGCATAGAGATCTATCAAGCTCGATTTCGATAAGTGGTCATGACATGGACAGCAAAATTTCACACACTTTTCGGATTGGCGGCCAGAAAATGGGTTAAGATGATAAAGAGTTGGGGGCTTGTATACGGGCGATTCAACACAACATCCTTCTTTGCTCATTCGCCATAACAGTCTGTGGACCAATACGTCTCAGTGGAACACAGCCCCGGTAATGAGTGCCCCATAGGGGCAAACAACTGAGCCTTTTCTGAGTATTAAGTTGGGTCGGCAGCTCTAAGCGGCTAAGGAAATGGCAGAAACCGTCTTCATCGCGACTCTTGGCGCGGAGCCGCAAGTAGTCACGCTTGCGTTGGATGCGCTCCTTGCCGAGTCTGAGTCGATTTCACGCGTACTCGTCGTACATACCGCTGCAGATCGACCTCCGCTCAGCGAGTCCTTGAAGGTGCTTCAAGCGGAATTTGTCGACCGCGGTTACTATGGCAACCAAGTGTTGTTTCTGCCGCATGTGCTGGCCGATTCTGATGGTCCGCTCGCGGATGTGGTAACGCCAGCGGAAATTGAAGCCGCATTCCAAAGCCTCTACACACTCCTCCGCCAATACAAGTACGCTGGCTGCCGCATTCACCTCTCGATTGCAGGTGGTCGCAAAACGATGGCGCTCTTTGCGATGGCTGCCGCTCAAATCTGGTTTGACGCTGCCGATCACGTCTGGCACCTCGTCAGTGATCGAAGACTTATTGAATCACGCCAGTTGCACGCAACCCACCCTGGTGACGTGTCGCTGATCCCAGTGCCGGTCGCTCACTGGGGGAAAATGACTCCGGATGATCGCGTGCGTGCTAGGCACTTCATTGAGTATGTCCTTACTCCCGCTGAGCGCGAGCTGACCACCATTCTGGTCAGAGAAGGGCTGTCCAATAACGCGCTCGCCCGGCAATTGGGAAAGAGTCCTAAGACCATCGCGAATCAGCTCACCAGTATTTACGAGAAGCTGGAAAGCTATTTTGCGTTGTCCGAGCCCCCAGACCGGACGATGCTCTTGGTGCTCTTAGGAAGTTATTCCTAAGAAACTTGGGAAGTGCTCCCCATTCTCAGAATGAGGGCGAGCACTACAATTCCCGGTGACCGATTCACACGGAGAGGATGTTATGGATCGAGCCGAAATAGCTTTAGCAGGCTTGCTACTCAACATCGGCAAATTCTATCAGCGTGCCGAAGGACAGTTCGAGAGTCTCGAACCAGGTGACTACGAGCATAACGGCGGACATGCCACCTGGAGTGCTGCGTTCGTGCAAGACCTGCTGCCCGAGCACTTGGCCTCAATTGCGAGCACAGTGCTCAACCAACACCAACCATCAGATGTACCCGGCAAAGCAGTCGCGCTGGCTAGTCGGCTGGCGTCGGGGGAACGCGCCGATCAAGCTGAGGAACAGCCACGCAATCTACTCTCTATCTTCTGTCAGATCGGCGAAGACGAGAAGCAGCGCCCTGCGCCAGCTTACCTGCCACTCGCACCGCTGGAGCTTGACGAAAACGTGATTTTCCCGCGGGAAGAAGTCGATGGGAGCCAGCAGGCGTACCGCTCTCTGTGGGACGAATTCGTTCAGGCGGTCCAATCGCTTGACGCTGCGATCGATGCTGCATCCTGTGTCGAAAGCCTGTATCACCTGCTGATGCGCTACGCATGGAGCGTGCCCTCTGCATTTTATCGCGGCACGCCGGATATCTCGCTCTTCGACCATAGCCGTGTGACGTCCGCGCTCGCCGTCTGTCTGACAGATCAAGACGAAGGAACGCTTGACGCCTTGCTGGCGCAGTCGCATGTAGACCAAGTCCCGGTTGCCTACCTCGTTGAAGGCGATATGTCGGGCGTGCAGCGGTTCATCTACACCATCACTTCAAAAGGTGCTGCCAAGGGGCTGCGTGGCCGCTCGCTCTACCTGCAGCTACTGACAGAAGGCATCGCGCGGTGGATGCTGCGCGAGATGGGCTTGCCAATCACGAACCTCGTTTACGTCGGCGGCGGGCACTTCTACATGTTGATTCCACCGAGCGAGGTGGCTCGTCTGGAAGGTATCCAGCATTACCTCGATGACTTGATGCTGCGCCACCATGATGGCGCGCTCTATGTCGCGCTTGGCGCGGTCCCCCTATACGCAGATGACTTCCAGGCGACCGCGTTTGGGGCGAAGTGGCGTGAGGTTGGCCAAGCAGTCGGAGAGGCCAAGCGTCGTCGCTTTGCCGAAACGCCAGGCATTTTCGATCCGCGTGGACATGGGGGGAATGAAGAAACCGAATGCCAGGTGTGCCACGCTGAGCGCCTTGATGTTGAGTGGGAAAATGCCGACGACCTCGATGCACCGCCTGTTCGAAAATGCGCCCTCTGCAGCTCGCTTGAGGATCTCGGTTGGGCGTTAGGTCAGGCCAGCTATCTTCTTCTGGGCGAAACTGAACCAGACTCGGCAATCCAGCCGGGTGAATGGCGTGCTATGCTGCACGCGCTTGGGCTGGAGATTGCGCTGCTTGATGAACAGGGTGATTGGGTGCCTGGCGAGCCACACCTATCTCGTGGAAGACCGGTACTGCTTGGCCTGCGCGAGTATCCACCGGAAGACGTTCGGCGCCGGGTAAATCGGAAGCTTGGCAGGGCTGTGGCCAGCGGGATTCGCTTCACAGCCAATGTTACACCACGCAAAGATTCAAGGGGCACGGTGGCGACTTTCGAGGACCTGCAAGAGGCGTCGCAGGGTCTCAAGCGCCTGGGTGTGCTTCGTATGGATGTCGACGATCTGGGTCATCTCTTCGGGTTTGGGTTCCGGCGAGCGGATGGGAGCAGTCTCTCCACAATCGCGCGCGTCGCCAGCCTGAGCACAATGATGTCCATCTTCTTTGAGGGCTGGGTCGGTGAACTCTGCCGGGCCATCAATGAAGCGAGTCCCCAGGAACGCATTTACAGCATTTACTCCGGCGGAGATGACCTGTTTGTCGTCGGGTCATGGGATGCACTCCCAGCGCTTGCTTATCAAATCAGCCGCGACCTGAGCCACTTCGCGGCAGGGAATTCCCTGGTGCACGTCAGCGCAGGTATCACGTTGCACGGGGGAAAGCACCCGCTCTATCAGGCTGCTCAACAGGCGGCAAGGGCTCTCGACAGTGCCAAGGATCTCGACGGGAAGAACGCCATCACCTTCCTTGGACAGAGCCTGCACTGGCCTGATTTCGCGCATGCAGCCAAACTCTGCGAACGGCTCCTGGCGATACAGCAGGAGCCGCAGGTGGGTAGAAGCTTGTTCCACCTGTTGGGACAACTGTATACCGAATACCAGTCAACCCGGCGCCATGCCCGCAATGGAACCTCGCAGTATGTCTACGGACCGTGGATGTGGCATAGCGCATATTTGCTCAGCCGACTCGCCGAACGTGTAGGCGAATCAGCCGCAAAGGAGATACGGCAACTTCGCGACGATCTGCTTTCGGACATTGAGGTCATTGGCCTTGCCGCCCGTTGGGCAGAGGCCCTCACAAAACCATCTCAGTCATCTAGGGAGGCACAATAATGGGGCGTAATCGCACACCACAAGTTCAGGTCGACACACCGTCAGCGCAGGAGATGCAGATCATTATCCAGGGGGACGCTGTCACGAGCGCCCAAAAAACGGTCGAATGGGCACAGCGTCTGGCAAAAGCTCTGAAAGCCGCCGACCTGAAGAGTTCGCAGATCCGGAACATCTTCGGCCAAGTACGCCAAATCGAGATGAGTTGGCCGCTCGGAGATATCAAGTCGGAATATGCCGCGGCAGCAAATCGCGATCTGATCTTGCTCAAGCCAAAGCTGGCATATCAGGCCGAGCGGGTCCCAGCAGTGATTGCCCTTGCTGAAGTCCTTGCGAGCGGAATCGACTTGGTAAAGGGGAACCGGACTTATTTCCAGCGTTTCGTTGACTTTTTTGAGGCAATTCTTGCCTATCACAAGGCAGAGGGAGGAAAGTAATCATGCGGCTTTATGGTCGTCTCGTGATTCAGGGAAACATTCTGGTTAAGACGGGGCTGCACATCGGGGGGTCCGGCGGCGCATTCGCCATTGGCGGCGTCGACAATCCAGTTATCGTCAACCAGGTCACTGGACAGCCGTACATCCCGGGCTCGTCGCTGCGCGGCAAGATGCGCTCGCTAACAGAAAAATATCTGGGCCGGACAACCGGGCAACGCATCAGCCAGAGCCAGATACACGCATGCAAGACAGAAGCAGAATACCTAGAATGCCCGATCTGCAACATCTTCGGTATCACCGCTGAAGACTTCAATTGGCCAACGCGGCTGCTAGTTCGCGACGTGGCCTTGGACCCGGATTCTGCAATGACCATACGCGAAGCAAAAACGGCCCTGCCCTATACCGAGATCAAGACAGAAGTTGCCATCGACCGAGTAACTTCGCAGGCCAACCCCCGCGACGTCGAGCGAGTGCCCGCTGGCGCGGTGTTTGGGCCTATGGAACTGGTCTACAACATCTACTCGGAACAGGATGTTGCCTGGATCTCTGTCCTCTTGGACGCAATGCAGCTCCTCGAAGACGACTACCTCGGCGGCCACGGCTCACGCGGCAGTGGAAAGGTTGTCTTCCAGAATCTGCACCTGATTCTCAAGCGCGCCGATCAGTATCGGCAGCCCATTGACATGGGCACCTTCAGCACACTTGAAGACCTCTCGGCAACAGCGAGTGACATGATTTCGAGAATCTGGTCCGAGTTCGCGTAAGGCGGTCGTATGGGACTGAAAGCATATCGCATCAACCCTCGACCGGGTGGAGGCTTCCACTTTGGCCGAGAGGGTCTCGATCAAGAGGTGAGCGCCGAGAGCTTCCCATCCGACTCGCTCTTCGCTGCGCTGGTCGCCGCCTTCATATCAGTCGAAGGGGCGGCCAATGCCACAGCGTTTGTGGAGCCCTTTCTGACGACAGATACACCGCAGGATATGCCGTTCCGGTTGTCGTCGCTCTTCCCGAGAGCGGGCGATCTGCCGCTGCTCCCCATGCCGCGCGTGCGGGTCAATCTGCAAACCAGCGAGGACAGAACTCGGGGCAAGGCGCTCAAACGAATCGCTTATGTGTCGCCGGGCATCCTTCGACACCTGCTGAACCATGATGTGGTCGATCGGTTCCTGCCCAGTGACAGCGGCGACTCCGACGGTCTGATGCTGCAAGATGGCAAGGTCTGGATCACGCGCGAGGAGCGTAGTCTCCTACCTGGTGAGTGCCAGAAGAAAAATCCGCTCGATCTGCGTGAGTGGGCTGTCTGGACAAACGACACGGTGCCGCGTGTGACCATCGACCGCATGTCGAACAGCAGCACGATCTTTCAGGTCGGGCGGACGGTTTTCAACGAGGGCTGTGGCCTTTGGCTCCTCGCGGATGTGAACCAGCAAGGCGACTGGCTCGAGTATCTGCTCGACATCCTGGGTGACCAGGGAATTGGCGGTGAACGTTCCTCGGGGTATGGAGGGTTCACGGTCGAGCCACTCGAAACACCCACCCTACCCTCGCCGGACAATCGCAAGCAAGTCGTGACGCTGTCGCGCTACAACCCGACGGATCGTGAAATCGCGGCCGGCGTGCTGGGCAAGCGTGCAAGCTACGAGTTGGTGGATATCGGCGGTTGGCTCGCTGCACCAGGCAGCGTGGCTCAGCGACGCAAGCGCGTGCGGATGATCGAGGCAGGGTCGATTTTGGAAGCCGCACAGCCTATTGTCGGGCGTGTGGTTGACGTCCGACCCGAGTACGAACAACCGGGCGCGCCGAACCACCCCGTCTATCGGAGCGGCCTCGCGCTGCCGATCGGTATGTCAGGAGGGGCTGGCTAATGGCAAAGCTGCACACCGTCTACCAACTGACCATCACGACGCTCTCCCCACTGCACATCGGCACGGGGAACACGCTTCGGCGAGACTACGACTACGTGACACACCGTGGCAAAACATGGGTCATTAACCAGAGCGCGCTGGCAGCCATGCTCTACGCTCAAGACCCCAGTGAATTCGAGCGTATGGCGGCGGGTGCATCGGCCGCCGACCTTATCCGTCCAGATGAGTTCAAAGAAGATAGCCCACTCTTCCGATATGTAATGGCGGGTGAGCCGCGTGCACATTCCCGTGGCGCCGAAATACAGGAGCAAATCAAAGACCCGTGGGATCGGCCTTACATCCCCGGATCGTCCTTAAAGGGAGCGTTGCGCACTGCGATCGCGTTCATTGGTGCGGCACAACGCCAGGTTCGCATCAGTCCTGCCGAGTTTCAGGTCCCTTCCCGCTTTCCCGCGCTGCCTCTGGAACAGCGGATTCTCAACACTGCGAATCCGCCACGCGGAAAGGTGCCGAACTATGACCTGCTCCGGGCACTGCAGATCAGCGATACCACACCCGCTGACAGGCCGGAATTGCGCCTTCTTAACGCTCAAGTCACGACCGGCCGAACTCACGGTTCGCCGATTGAACTTGAGGCGGTCCCACGCGGCGTGACATTCACCGCTACGCTCACGCTAGACGGCTTCCTGTTGAGTAAATCGATCCGCCGCGAGCTGGGATGGGAAGATGACCAGCGAAAATGGCTGCGGAACATCGCGCAGGTTGTCAACTTTTTTACCCAAGACCGGTTAGTCCGGGAACAAAAGCGCTGGGAGAACATCGACGCACCGATACGCTCGTTCTACCAGCAGTTCAACCGTATGCGCATCGACGAACGGAGCGAGTTCTTCTTGCAGCTCGGCTGGGGCGGCGGATGGGACAGCAAGACCTTTGGCTCGATGCTGAGCGAAAACGAAGACGTATTCAGCCAACTGGTGAGCACCTATGGCAAGCGGATGATCCGGCAAGGCAAGTATCAAGTCGGTGACCGATTCCCGAAAACGCGCCGGGTCGTCATCCGAAACGATGAGCCAGCGCAACCTTTCGGCTGGATACACGTCAAGATGGAGCGGGTGGAATGAC
>Ga0134093_1000453_pt1 | contig 50404 bp, 40 predicted proteins | sample 4_1taG_FD_94452 | JGI IMG/M metagenome (GOLD analysis project Ga0134093, IMG submission 94452) | Switchgrass degrading microbial communities from high solid loading bioreactors in New Hampshire, USA - 4_13_20_68_A1 metaG | ecosystem: Engineered > Bioreactor > Semi-continuous > Anaerobic >...
ACGGTCACCGACAGCGCGAAGCGGTCCAGAAGCTGCGGGCGGAGTTCGCCCTCCTCCGGATTCATCGTGCCGATCAGGATGAACCGCGCGGGGTGGGTAAAGCTGATACCCTCCCGTTCGACAACATTCACGCCCATTGCCGCCGAGTCAAGCAGCAGGTCGACGACGTGGTCGTCCAGCAGGTTGACCTCATCCACGTACAGGATGCCGCGATTGGCCGCCGCTAGCACACCCGGCTCGAAGTGGCGCTCGCCGCGCTGGATGGCCTTCTCGATGTCCAGCGTGCCGACAACGCGATCCTCGGTGGCACTCACGGGCAGGTCGACAAGGCGAATGCGCCGCCGTGTGATCGGTATCTCCGCGCCGTCCTTGAAAAGCTCGCAGCACTCATCGCACCAGGACTCGGGGCGATGGGGGTTGCAGCCGAAGCGGCAAACCGCGATAACCTCGATCTCCGGCAGCAGGGCCGCCAGACCGCGAGCCGCGGTGCTTTTCGCCGTGCCCCGCTCACCCCGGATCAGCACGCCGCCGATTTGAGGATAGATGGCATTCAGAATCAGAGCGCGTTTCATGCGCTCCTGTCCGACAATGGCCGTGAAGGGATAAATCACTGATGACATTAAGCTGCTACCCGGACTACAAAATTCCCAGAATTTTTCAGAGCGTAATCAGAGATTTACGCGAACCGATTATACCTTACCCCTTGGAATCAGAACAACCGTATTACAAACGCAACAGCCCCACCGGGGGGATGGCGGGGCTGTGCGGGAGACAGATGGCCTTAGTAGTTAGCTAACAGGCTGAGCGGCAGTGGCTTCGGCGAACACAGCAGCCAGCCGGGTGACACCCTCGCGGATCTGCTCCGGCGTGGCGTTCGAGAAGTTAATGCGCATCGTGTTCTCACCACCACCGTTCGCGTAGAACGGGCTGCCCGGCACAAACGCAACCTTCTTCTCCACGGCGCGCTCCAGCAGCTTCGCACTGTCGATGCCCTCCGGCATCGTCACCCACAGGAACAGGCCGCCACCGGGGCGCGTCCAGGTGACGCCCGGCGGGAACAGCTCATCCATCAGGCTGAGCATCAGGTCGCGCCGCTCGCGGTAGACGTTGCGCAGCATGGCAACATGCTCTTCGAGGAAGCCGTCGGTTGCCGTCTCATAGGCAACCATCTGCGCGAACGTGCCGGTGTTCAGGTCGGCGCCCTGCTTGGCCTGCACCATCTTGCCGATGACTTCCTGCGGCGCGACCGTCCACGCCACGCGGAAGCCGGGGCACAGCGTTTTCGAGAACGTTCCCAGGTAGATCACGTTGCCGCCTGCGCCCTGCTCCGCGTCAACCGCGATCAGCGGCGGCAGCGGCTCGTCCTCGTAGTACAGATCGCCGTAGGGGTTGTCCTCCACGATCGGCACGCCGTACTCGGCAGCCAACCGCACGATCTCCACGCGCCGCTCGACGGGCATGGTGCGCCCGGTCGGGTTCTGGAAGGTCGGCAGCGCGTAGATGAACTTCGCCCCGCCCGCCTGGAGCGCCTCCTCCAGTGAGTCCGGGGTCATGCCATGCTCGTCCATCTTGACGGACACAAACCTGGCCTCGTACGCCCGCCACGCCTGCAGCGCGCCGAGATAGGACGGCTCCTCGACGATCACCACGTCGCCGGGGTCGAGGAAGATCTTGCCGAGGAGATCAAGCGCCTGCTGTGAGCCAGCCGTGATCAGGATGTTGTCAATCGTGCAGTCGAAGCCCTTGTCGGCCATTTGCCGGGCGATCATTTCTCGGAGCGGGTTGTAGCCTTCCGTCGTCCCATACTGGAGTGCCTGGCAGCCCTGCTCTAACAGCACGCGCCGGGAGGCCTCTAACACGCGCTCCCGCGGAAACAACTCAGGGGCCGGCAAGCCCCCTGCGAACGAGATGATATCCGGCTGCTGCGTCAGCTTGAGCAGTTCGCGGATTGCCGAACTACGCATCGCCCGTGTGCGGGATGCGTAGTGTTCGGACCACTGTATCGCCATTGATTCTCTCCGTTTGCTTATGTTCGGCTAGAGTCAGGCAGTGATAGAAGTTACCGCAAGGTGCGGTGGCCCACTCTCAACCTCGCATATTTCACGGAGCATGGCGAGTAACCTTTGCCATTATTCCCTGTGACAGATTTCCTGATTTCTGATTTCGCCCTCAGACAGCAAACACGTCCGGCGCGATCCCCGGCGCAAACCTCTCGACGATCTCCCGCGTAATACCGCCCACACGGCTGATCGCGCCGTACAGACGCCCGCTCTCCCGGATGTGGCGCTCCTGCGTCTCGAAGTTCACACCAATCAGCCCGAAGCGGAAGCGGGGGTCATAGCCCTCCGTCCACTCGAAGTTGTCGACGAGGCTCCAGAAGTAGTAGCCCCAGATGGGTATCCCATCCTTGATGGCCTGCCACACCTGCCGCAGGTGCGACACGATGAAGCCGGGGCGCAGCTTATCTGTCGCATCGGGGATACCGTTCTCCGTCACGAGGAGCGGCAGGTGGTAGCGCCGCCATAGCTGCCGCAGCGTTAGCGCCAGCCCGTCCGGGTGGATCTCGCCCCACTCGCCGGGGCCTACAAGCACGCCCGGTCGTTTGAGGTGCTGCATGAGCTTCCCGCCGGAGAGCCCCGACAGCAGGCTGAAGCGGATGCGGAAGCGCTGGTAGTAGTTCACGCCGAGCCAGTCGAGCGAGTGCCGGGTCTCTGGCAACACGACCCGGCGCAAGCCGGGGATGCGCACCACGCCGTCCGTCACCAGCCCGAGCGGCAGCTTGTTGAACACATAATCGACAAGGTGCGTGGCAATCTGGTCGCCGGGCTGCCAGGACCGCCAGGGCGACCAGATCATGATGTGCTTGGCCAGCCCGACCCGCGCATCCGGCTGAAGCTCATGGATCGCGTGGTAGGCCGCCGCATGCGCCCGCATCACGTTGATGCCTGCGTGCAGCGCGGTGCGAATGTCCGCCTTGCCCGGCGGGAAGGCTCCACGCGCATAAGCCTGCGCAACCAGCACCCCCGGCTCGTTGATCGTGCACCACAACGAGACAAGGTCACCGAGCGTCGAGACAACCTTGCGCGTGTAGCGCTCAAACCAGCCGACGATCTTCTCGTTCTCCCACGCACCCTGCTCCGCAACCCAGAGCGGGTTGGTGAAGTGGTGCAGCGTGACCATCGGCTCGATGCCGCGCGCTCGCAGCCCGGCGATCATCTCTCGGTAGCGCCCCAGCGCCGCATCGTCCCACACGCCCGGCTGCGGCTCGACGCGGCTCCACTCAATCGAGAGCCGGTGCGCATTCTGATTAAGCTCAACCATGCGGTCGAAGTCTTCTTCGGCGCGGTTCCACCAGTCGCACGCACAGCCTGCACGCTGGTTCTGATAGATAAATCCGCCTTTTTGCTCCGCTGCAAACCAATCGTTGTTCGTGAGGTTACCTTCTACCTGGTACGAGGAGGTGGCGGTCCCCCACCGGAAGGGTGTGGGGAACCTCAGTTCGGGTAGGTTCATATGTCGACCTGTTCAAGAATTCTCGCTACAATGGCGTACGTGGTGTCTGCTATAAGCTTACCTCTGCCCGGCAGCGCTTCTCAAAGGGCGAGTGGCACGCCCGGTAACGCGCAGCCTGTCCGAGCGGTTCAAGGATGGACATTGTGACGTACACGATTCTCATTCTCACCTCGGATGCGGGGTTTGGGCACCGGCGTGCCGCGCAGGCCCTTGAAGCCGGATTCCTCGAGACAGTGGGCGAGCAGGTCGTGGTCGAGGTACGCAACCCGCTTGACGACCCCGACCTTCCCAGCCTCCTGCGCAGCATCGAAACCGGCTACGACGAGATCGTCGTCGACGACCCCACGCTTTACCAGATTGCCTATGCTGCCACCGACGCCCCCGTTGTCGCCCAGTTGATGCAGCGGGTCAGCACGACCGTCCTGAACCGGACGCTGACCAAGTGGGTCAGAGAACTCCAGCCGGACGCCGTCATCACCACCTACCCGGTCTACACGCAGGCCATCATCCAGGCCATTCGCAAGGCGAAGCTCTCCGCTCCGGTGGATGTGGTCGTCACCGACCTCATCGGCGTGCACAGCGTGTGGTTTCATCAGGACGCTGACCTCACCTTCGTCCCGACGCAGCACGTGCAGCGTCAGGCGCAGGACCAGGGCCTGCGCGCCGAGCGTGTGTACCTGAGCGGCCTGCCTGTTCACCCCCGGTTCGCCTACCTGAAACAGCGCGACCGGCGCGAAGTCCGTGCCGAACTCGGGTGGGACCCGGACCTCACCACGGCGCTGATCGTCGGTTCGTCCCGCTCCCGCCAGACAGCGAACATCGCCCGCCTGCTCGACCGCGCCGGGCTACCGCTCCAGATCGCCGCCGTCGCGGGCGGTGACGCGGAGGTCACCGAGGAACTGCAGCGTACGCAGTGGAAGGGCCGCGTTCACACCTACGGGCTGGTCGATAACATGGCGGAGATGATGCGCGCGGCGGATTTCATCATCTGCAAGGCGGGCGGGCTGATCGTCTCCGAGTCACTCGCGTCCGGCCTGCCGATGATCCTGTATGAAGCCCTCCCCGGCCAGGAGGTTGGCAACGTGCGCTACGTCGTCGAGTGCGGCGCGGGAAAGTGGTCGCCGGGCGTCATCGGCGCGCTGACGACCGTCTACGCGTGGCTGGGCGATAAAAGCGACGAACTCGCACAGTGTGCCGCCGCCGCCGAGCGTGTCGGCAGGCCGCGTGCGGTGTTTGATATCGTCGAGCAGGTGATGCAGCAGATCGGCAGAAGTGAGAAACATCACAATAGTGGCTGAATTTCTGCCTGATCTGACATCACGCTCTTTAATAGGATACAATAATTCGGGTATCCTCAATACCGTGTAAACGTCGCTGGCCCGTGCAAGCGCACTCACGCATCCAACGCGCGGCCCCTTTTGTAGTAACTTCGCTTTAGATGCGTGTGTAATCTACCTTCCATAAGTTTACAGAGGAGCTAAAGCATGGCGAAAAAGTGGGTATACACCTTCGAAGAAGGTAACGCTTCCATGAGAGACCTGCTCGGAGGCAAGGGCGCCAACCTGGCCGAGATGACCAGCATTGGCCTGCCGGTGCCGCCGGGCTTCACAATCACAACAGAAGCCTGCTTGGCGTATCTCGACCAGGGCGAGCAGTTCCCCGAGGGGATGTGGCAGCAGGTTGTCGAGAATATGGAACGCCTCGGCGAGAAGATGGGCCGCAAGTTTGCCGACCCCAGCGACCCGCTGCTGGTTTCGGTTCGCTCCGGCGCGAAGTTCTCGATGCCCGGCATGATGGACACGATCCTCAACCTGGGCCTGAACGATGAGTCTGTCGAGGCGCTGGCGCAGAAGGCCGACGACCGCCGCTTTGCGTGGGATGCCTATCGCCGGCTCGTGCAGATGTTCGGCAGCGTTGTGCTCGGCGTGCCCGATCACGCCTTCGAGGAGAAGATCACCCGCATTAAGCAGGAAGAGGGCGTGCAGACCGACCCCGAAATTTCGGCAGAAGGCTGGCAGAAGGTCACGGGGTGGTTCAAGGAGCTGATTAAGGAATACACCGGGCGCGAATTCCCGCAGGATCCGTGGGAGCAGCTTCGTCTGGCTGTTGAGGCCGTCTTTAAGTCCTGGAACGGCAAGCGCGCCATCGACTACCGCAACGCCACCGGCATCCCCCACAACCTCGGCACGGGCGTCAACGTGCAGACGATGGTCTTCGGCAACGTTGGCTGGGACTCCGGCTCCGGCGTAGCGTTCACCCGCAACCCCTCGACCGGCGAGAAGGACTTCTTCGGCGAGTACCTGTTCAACGCGCAGGGTGAGGACGTTGTCTCCGGTGCCCGCACGCCCATCGAGGTGCACCACCTTGCCGAGGACTCCCCCGAGGCCTGGGAAACGCTGAACCAGATCGCGCAGACACTCGAGCGTCACTACCGCGATATGCAGGACATCGAGTTCACCATTGAGCACGGCAAGCTGTGGATGCTCCAGACGCGCAACGGCAAGCGCACGGCGGCAGCCGCGGTGAAGATCGCCGTCGACATGGTGGAAGAGGGCCTGATTAGCAAGGAAGAGGCCGTCGCCCGCATTGAGGCCAGCCAGATCGACCAGCTTCTGCACCCCCACTTTGACGCAGCGGCCAAGGCCAAGGCCCAGGTGCTCGCCACCGGCCTGAACGCCTCGCCGGGCGCTGCCGTCGGTAAGGTGTACTTCACCGCCGATACCGCCGAAGAGCGCGCCAAGGCGGGTGAAGCCGTCATTCTGGTTCGCCCGGAGACGACGCCGGACGACGTGCACGGTATGCTCGCTGCCCAGGGTATCCTGACCCAGCACGGCGGTGCGACGAGCCACGCCGCAGTGGTCGCCCGCCAGCTTGGTAAGCCCTGCGTCGCCGGCTGCGAAGCGATCCACATTGATCTGAAGAAGCTCCAGTTCACTGTGAACGGCATCGTCGTCAAGGAAGGCGATGTGATCTCGCTCGACGGCGGTTCCGGGCAGGTGTTCCTCGGCGAGCTCCCCACCGTCGCCCCGTCGTTCGACGAGCAGCCGCATCTCAAGAAGATTCTGGAGTGGGCTGACGAGATCCGCCGCCTGGGTGTCTGGGCTAACGCCGACGATCCTCAGCAGGCGACCCGCGCTCGCAACTACGGTGCGGGCGGCATCGGTCTGTGCCGTACCGAGCACATGTTCCTGGGTGAGCGCACCGAGAAGTTCCAGCGCGCCATTCTGGAGAAGCAGAAGGGCAACGACGAGGAGGCCCAGCGCATTCTGGACGAGGAACTGCTGCCGCTCCAGCGTGAGGACTTCTATGGCATCTTCAAGGCGATGGACGGCCTGCCCGTCATCATCCGCCTGCTTGACCCGCCCCTGCACGAGTTCCTGCCCTCCAAGGAGGAGCTCATCGCGGAGGTAGCAGCGGCGCGCGCTCTGGGTGAGAGCAAGCCCGAGGTCGAAGAACTGCTGGCTACCGTTGAGGATATGTCGGAGTTCAACCCGATGCTCGGCCTGCGCGGCTGCCGCCTCGGCATCATGGCGCCGGAGCTCAACCAGATGCAGGTCCGCGCGATCTTCGAGGCCGCCTGCGATGCCGCCAAGGAAGGCGTCGACGTGCACCCCGAGGTGATGATCCCGCTGACCAGCCACATCAACGAGTTGAAGCAGATCCAGCCGCTGCTTGAGGAAACCGCCCGGCAGGTGATGGAAGAGAAGGGCATCGAGATCACCTACAAGTTCGGCACGATGATCGAGATCCCGCGTGCCGCGCTGACGGCGGGTGAGATCGCCGAGATGGCCGAGTTCTTCAGCTTCGGCACGAACGACCTCACGCAGATGACCTACGGCATCAGCCGTGACGACGCCGAGCGCAAGTTCCTGCTCTCGTACGTCGAGAAGGGCATCCTGCCGGTCAACCCGTTCCAGACGATCGACCCCATCGGCGTTGGCCGCCTGATGGAAGTCGCCGTGAAGGAAGGCCGGGCGACGCGGCCCGACCTGGAGATCGGTATCTGCGGTGAGCACGGTGGTGACCCGGCCAGCGTGGAGTTCTGCCACAAGATCGGCCTCAACTACGTGAGTTGCTCGCCTTACCGCGTGCCGGTCGCGCGGCTGGCGGCGGCGCACGCCGCGATCAAGGAGAAGGGCGGCCCGCAGCCGGTCGACTAGTGGGTTCGCTGTCCCTGTGTGATAACCAGCGGAGCCGGGGTGTCCCGGCTCCGCTTTTGTTTTGTTTCGGCGTGAGGGATCAACCCTCTCCCCATTGCCCCTCTATCACTTCGGATTACAATATGAGCAAATATAAGCGAACTTAACCCGCTCATTGAGGACACCACACATGCACCACCCCGGCAACATTGCACTTATTACCGATAGTACCTGTGATATCCCCACTCCACTGCTGGAGCGGTACTGCATCCGCTTCATCCCACTGGTGCTCATCTGGGGTGGAGAGCCGTACCGCGACCGCGTGGACATCCAGCCCGACGAGTTCTACAGGCGTCTTGCGGCAGGCGGGCCGCTGCCCACCAGCTCGCAGCCTCGCGCCGAGGACTTCGTGCACCTGCTGGAGCAGGTCATCGACGAGGGCGCGCAGGAAGCGATCATCCTCCCGCTCAGCAGCCAGCTCAGCGGCACGATCATCTCGGCGCGGCAGGCCGCCGAGATGGTCGACATCCCGGTTCACGTCGTCGACTCTCGGACGGGCGGCATGGCGCTCGGGTGGCAGCTTCTGGCCGCTGCGCGGGTGCGCGAGGCGGGCGGGGGTGTCGCCGAAATGCTGCAGGCCATCGAGCAGGTCCGCCAGACCGAGCAGATCATCTTCTACGTGGACAGCCTGGAGTACCTGCACCGGGGCGGGCGCATCGGCGGGGCGGCCCGGCTGATCGGAACGGCGCTCAACCTGAAGCCCGTGCTCTACGTTGACCACGACATCGGGCGCATCGAGGCGGGCGAGAAGGTGCGCACGCGCCGCCGTGCCCTTGAGCGGGTGTACGAGTTGTTCTTCGAGCGCATGGACCTGTCCCGCCCGGTGCACGTCGCCGTGATCCACAGCAACGTCGAGGAACTGGCACAGACCGTCGCCGAGCGCATCCGTGCCGAGTACAACCCCGCCGAGCTTCTCGTCACCCCCATCTCGCCGGTGATGGGCACACATATCGGCCCCGGCGCGCTGGGTATCACCGGCTACTACGAGCCCTCCGCTCGCTGAGGCACATCCGCAGCGCATCTCCCGTCAAACCCGATATTCAGAGAACCACCACAGCAACGTCATGTTGCTGGCGGGCGAGCGTGTGATCCCACCATGCCAAAGCCCTATAATACAAATATTGACACGGTAGCAATCAGGGAGTTGTGAGACGGGTTCAATAGCAAGCTGGTCGTTACTTGAGGTAGTGCCATGGTAAAGGTTGATGTACCTGCAGGCAGCAGTACTCCGCAGTCGCCGCGAATAGAGCCCGACAAAGCAGGTGTACCGGAATTAAGGCTCTCCGAAGCACAGCAGAAGTCCCCTGCCCCTCAGCCCCGACTCTCCGTCGTCATCCCCCTGTACAACGAAGCCGAAAACATCCAACCACTCTACGAAGAGCTATCATCTGTTCTTGAGGAGATCGGCCAGCCGTACGAGGTGATCGCCGTCGACGATGGCAGCCGCGATAACAGCTTCGCGCGGCTGGCGGCGATCCACGCGCAGGACCCGCGCTGGCGGGTGATCCGCTTCCGCCGCAACTTCGGGCAGACGGCAGGGCTGACCGCTGGCTTCGAGGCGGCGCGTGGCGAAACCGTCATCACCATGGACGCCGATCTCCAGAACGACCCGCGTGACATCCCCCGGCTGCTGGAGAAAAAGGCCGAAGGCTACGACATCGTGAGCGGCTGGCGTGTCAATCGCAAGGAGCCGTTTTTCAGCCGGCGCCTGCCGTCACTGCTCGCCAACACGCTGATCTCCCGCGTGACCGGCGTGCGGCTGCACGACTACGGCTGCACGCTCAAGGCGTACGACCGCGAGGTCGTCAAGAACATCAGCCTGTACGGGGAGTTGCACCGCTTCATCCCCGCCGTGGCCAGTTGGATGGGCGTGACGATTGCCGAGGTGCCGGTCAACGACCGCGAGCGCCGCTACGGGGAAAGCAAATACGGCATCGGGCGCACGTTCAAGGTGCTGCTCGACCTGCTCACCGTGAGCTTCTTCCTGAGCTACGGTACGCGACCCTCGCACATCTTCGGCGGGCTGGGCATCCTGATGGGCGGGCTTGGCTTCGCTATCAACCTGTACCTGGTTTACATCAAGCTGGTACTGGGACAGGCCATCGGCGACAGGCCGCTGCTGCTGCTCGGCGTACTGCTGATGATCGTCGGCGTACAGATGCTCAGCATCGGGCTTGTCGCGGAGATTGTGACGCGCAGCTACTACGAGCCGCACGGCAAACCCACGTACATGGTCCGCGAGCGATTGGAGGGCGAGCCGTCCGTCGAGTAGGCACTGAATTGAGTTATAACAATAGATGGTCTTAAGTAGGGGCAGGTCTATTGATGCAGTCGATGTAGAGCCGCGCATCACGGCCTGCTCCATAGCTGTTAAGTAAACGAGTCTGTAGGCCAGGCCCACTCTTAGGAGATGCCATGCTAGCGATGCTGGACGGGTTGAGACGATACCGCAAGCGACTCCTCTTCGCCCTTATCGCCGTGATGCTGCCCCTCGCGCTCATCTCAACGGTGCGCGGGGTGACGCAGCTCGCCGGCGACCCCGACCCCTGCGACCTGACACCGTACTGGATATCCGCCCGTCTCGCCCGTGACGGCGCGAACCCCTACCGCGTGTACCAGGAGGACTTCGAGCGGGTGCGCGGCTACGTCCCCGACTCGCCCGACTTCGCCACCCGCTGCGACGTCACTCTGGAAGAGCGCCCGCCGCTCACCACGCCCACGCACATCCTGCTGATGCTGCCGTTCAGCCTGCTGGGCCTGCGCGGAGCCGCCATCGCCTGGGCGCTGGTGCAGGCGCTGAGTGCCGTGCTGATCCCGCTGGTGACGTTCCAGCTTAACCCGCGCCTGCCGGGCTGGGGCGTGCAGGCGCTCGGCGTGCTGCTGTTCCTCGCCTGGAGCCCCACCCGCATGGCCATCGGGCATGGGCAGATCACCATGCTGGTGATCCTGCTGGCATCGGCGTCCATCCTGCTAGCATGGTGGCGGCGACCGGGCTGGGCGGGCCTGCTGCTCGGGCTGGCGCTGACCAAGTTCACACTCGCCGGCGGGCTGCTCATCGCGCTGTTTGTCTACCGACATTACCGCGCCGCCGCCGTGGCGCTGCTCACGCAGATCGCCGGGTTTCTGCTGCTGGCGATCATCGTCGGGGAGTCGCCTATTGCGACCGTGCAGGCGTATACCTCGCTCGCCTCGACCAACGCCGAGGTACAGGCGGGCATCGCCAGCGGCGTGATCTCAGCGGATCGCTGGCTGCAGCCGCTCGGGTTCAACGCGACGCTGGCCTCGCTCGTAGCGATCACTATCGGGGCCATCCTCACGCTGGCGCTGCTCCTGCCGCGCTACCTCGACGATCTGCTTGCCACCCGGCGCGCGCCCGGCCCGCGCTCGCCGCAGGACATGCACCGGGCCAACCTGCTCGTCACCGCGCTCATCCCGGTAACGCTGCTGTTTACCTACCACCGTGTCTACGACCTGCCGTTCCTGTTCGTGCTGGTGGCCCTGCTGGCAGGCGTGCGCCTGCCGGACGACGCCGGAGAGGGGCAGGCCCGCCGCTACCTGATCTGGCTCGCGGCGGTCGTGCTGATCAGCGCCGCACTGCTCGTGCCGCCGAGCCTGATCGCGTGGCTCGTTGCGACCGAAGAACTGCTCATGACGGGCGTGCTGGTGCTGGCGCTCGCTGTGTCGATCTGGCTGGTGTACGAGGGCGAGGGCATCACCGCAGAGCCGGAGCGCACGGAAGCGGCGCAGGAGGTGGCTGCGCGGTGAGGGGATGGGGATGGGGTTGAAATGAGGCCAGTAGGGGCGGGTCTCAGACCCGCCCCTACCAGTCAGGTATGAAGCATGATGTTCGTAGATCGGGAGCCGCGTAAGTGGCCAAAAACGCTTCTAGCGTTTTGCACATTCGCGGCGAACCTCCCACTGCGACGATTAGCCAGCCTTAACTGATAGACATAGGGCGGGGTCTATTGATGCGGTCAATGCGGAGCATCGCGCATCACGACCTGCCCCTACCGACGCAGACCTGTAAGGTTAATCGATTATCTCGTTCGCCTCCCCGTCATACGGAGTGGGGCCGGGGTGAGGTCAATTTACCCCCTCACCCCTCCGGCGGCAGGCCCAGCCGGTACACCGCGATATTGCCCTCAAACCATCTGCTGCCCAGCAGCCCGCCACCCTGCTGCGCCTCCAGGTACTCGCCGAAGGCCGCCATGCGCGGATCGTCCGACCAGCGCAGGACCAGCCACACGCGCTCACCCGCCCCCTCGCAGGCGCGGAGCTGCGCGAGCAGCGTCGCATCGTCTGCCGTGGGGTCCACGTCGCAGGCAGGCGCCTCGCCGGGATAGTACCAGTCGAAGCTCTGGCGGATCGTGACCGTCTCCTCCAGGTTGCCGAAGTCCGACCCGAACGCGATCAGGTCATCCTCACCGGCGTTCGCCTCGACAAACGCCGCCATCTCGTCCCACTGCTCTTTGATGTCACGGGCGTAGTACTGCTGCAGCGAGAAGGCCAGCAGCGCGGCAACCAGCCCCACCGAGAGCACCTCCGGCACGGCATCGCCGAGCGTGACGAGCACCACTGCCACAAGCAGGTACATCGCCGGGGCCGCCGGGCTGAGGTAGCGCTCGACATACATCGGCAGGACGGTGAAGGACGACAGGTAGGCCAGCACGATCGGCCCGGCAAACCAGAACAGCACGAGCACGGCGCTGCGCTGCCATTGCTCCGGCTGCGAGCGAACGCGCCGGGGTGTCGCCCGCAGCGTGGCGAGCCACTCCCGCCCGCCGCGCCGCCAGATCACCACGAACAGCGCCACCGCAAACACAAGCACGGCGGCCAGCGCAGGCAGCCAGCGCACGTAACGGATGCCGAGGATCATAAAGTTGACGACGGTGCGCACCGGCTCCCAGATCGGCGGGGCCTCCAGCCACCACGGCGCCAGCCCACCGCCATCCGGCAGCGTGGAGGTGTCCGCGACACCGTTAGATGCCCGCACGAAGCGCAGCAGCACCGTCGGCGCTGCGCCGACGACGATCAGCGCTTGCGAGGCCAGCCAGGCGGGGAGCCTCGCGCGGTGGGCTGGCTTCCACACGAGCAGCAGCAGGAAGAACAGCCCCAGCGCCCCGATGAACAGCGCGGCGGAGAGCGGGTGCGCGTAGAAGAGCGCCACCCCGGCCAGGGCGAACAACAGGAAGTGCCGCAGCCGCCCTGTGTCGAGCGCCTCGATGAAGAACAGCGCCGCCGCCAGCGTCAGGAGCATCACCAGGCTGTAGTAGCGGTACTCCTGCGAGTAGTACACGTGAAAGGCCGACAGCGTCATGATCAGCGCTGCGATGAAGCCCACCTTCCGGCTGAACAGCTTTTCTCCAACGAGATACATCAGCGGAATGGACAGCGCACCGCACAGCGCCGAGAGCGAGCGTGTGGCCGCCTCCCCCGTGCCGAAAAGCTGCACCCACACATGCCCCAACAGCGGGTAGAGCGGCGCGCGCGCCGAGCGGAACAACTGCCGCAGCAGGTCGCCGGTTGGCTGGTCGGTCACATGGACCATGATGATCTCGTCGAACCAGTAGCTCTCCGCGCCAAGCTGGTAGACGCGCAGCGCCGCGCCCAGCACGAACACGCCCACAAGCGCCGCGAGCGCGGCACGGTCGCGCGCCGCCGCCCGCCCCGGAGCAGCCGCCTCAGCAGTTCTCATCCGTGTCTACCTCCAGCCTCTCTCACGCCCGGTCCGTGACACTCGCCGCCTCCGGCCTGACGGGCGGCTCCGGCGGCTCGCCGGGCGTATCGTCCCGCTGGTTCGCCAGCCGGATGCCGGGGTATAGCACACCACCCACCAGCCCCGCTGCGAGGTTCTTGGCGCGCACCAGCACGATCGCCGACAGCCCGACCGTCGCGGGCAACCCGATACGCGGGTACAGCAGCACGTAGGCCCACTCCTGCAGGCCGTAGCCGTTGAACGTCAGCGGTAGCATCGCCACGACCATGATGATAGGCACGAGGATCGCCACATCGAGCAGCGACACCGGCTGGTGGAACGTCAGCGAGCACAGCCACACGTTGAGGATCGCCAGCACGTAAAAGACCAGCGACAGCAGGAAGGCCGTTACCAGCGCGCGCCTGCGGCCCCTGTAAGCGTGCAGCGCGTCATAGAAGCGGCGGAACTTGCCGAGCGCCGCCTGCGCCAGCTTGAAGCGGGCCACCCGCTCGACGGTAGAGAGCAGGCGCGGGTCGAGCACCAGCCACACGATGCCCCCCACCCCGGCGAGCGCCAGCGCGAGGGCCAGCGTCAGCGCCCGGTCGTCAAAGAGCGTGAGGTTCGTCAGGAACGAGACAACAGCCAGCAGCGCCAGCACCAGCAGCCCGGTGAACCGCTCCATAAACACCGACGCCGCCCCGCGCGCGTGGTCGCCGATGTGGCTGCCCACCTCGACTATCCGCACCACGTCCCCGCCGACGTTCGACGGCAGGAAGTAGTTGAAGAAGTACCCGGCCAGATACAGCTTGACGAGGTAGAAGAAGGCCACGTCGTGCCCTTCCGCCCGCAGCAGCGCCTGCCACTTGGCTACACTCACACCGGCCAGCAAGGGTGTCACCAGCACGGAGAGCGCCAGATAGCGCAGGTCCGCGCCGCGCAGCGTGTCGAGCAGGTCCGCCAGCCCTACGCGCCGCAGCACAAGGGCCAGCAGCGCCAGTGTAATGCCGACGACGATGATGGTGCGCAGCCGCTTCTTCATGAGTCCGGTACTTCCTGCCTTTCTGCTCATGCTCCACCCCCTCCGCGAGCATTCGCCCTACCCGGCGGCTCGCCTCCTCCCCCTTGCAAGGGGAGGGCCGGGAGGGGGTTCCTGGGTTGGCGGTTTACCCCGGACGCCAGCGGGCTATACATACCCGTGCTCGCGGTACCACTCGTACGTGCGGCGTAGCCCCTCGCGGAGCTTCACGCGGGGGCGGTAGCCAAGCTCTCGCTCCGCTTTGCTTATGTCAAACGCCCGGTTCTGCCGGAACCAGTCCACGCGCCGCCGGAAGATCGGCGGGGTGCGGTTGAGCGCAGTCGACACATCCTCGACGGCGGCTGCCGCCGCCCGCAGCGGCCAGAACGGCAGGTGAACGATCCGCACAGGCCGCCCCTGCACCTCGCCCACAATCCGCACCAGGTCGTTGAGCGTGTAGTACTCCTTATCCGCAATGAGGTATGTCTGCCCCCGCGCCTCGGGCCGCTCGGCGGCCAACTCGAAGGCGTCCACCAGGTTATCGATGTAGAGCGGGTGGTACGTGACCTCTCCGGAGCCGAACATCGGGAATACCCCGTGGCGCGTCTGGCGGAACAGCATCACCCATCGTTCCGGGTCGCCCGGCCCGTAGATCGCCGCCGGGCGCAGGATGGTCACATCCATCCCCCCGGCGATGAACTCGTGCGCCACCTGCTCGCCCTCGTACTTGGTCTGCTGGTAGAAGTCCTCCGGCGCAATGGGCGCGGTTTCCGCCGCCGGGGGGTTCTCGACGTTGCCGTGCACGCCGCATGTGCTGCAGTAGATCACCTTCCGCACGCCCGCCTCTCGCGCGGCTTCCAGCACGATCCGCGTGCCGTGCACGTTGACCTCCCGATACACCTCGTCGGGCAGGTCAATGCGCCGGAACGCCGCCGCGACGTGGTGCACAACATCCACCCCGCGCATGACCTCAGCCATGAGCGCGCGGTCCGTCACCGAGCCCGGGCACATCTCCGCGCCGAGCCGCTCCAACTCGTCGTAGAACAGCCCGCGCTGGTTGTCCAAAACGCGCACGTGGTGGCCGCGCTCCAGCAGCCGCCGTGCAAGGTGGCTCCCTGTGAAGCCCGTCCCCCCCGTGACGAGTACCGTCTGCCTGCCGTTATTCGCCATCACACCTCCCTGTTATCCCCCTAGCCGTCGTGGTCACTTGTTGACCGTCGCCCGTGCGATGAGCTTGTACCCGCTCGTGAAGAACAACAGCCGGTCAAGCTGGGCGAACAGCCACACCACCGGGTACACGAGCGAGTACAGCCGGAACAGCGCCCGGTTCGCGCCGAGGTCGTCCCCGGTGACGACCTGCCCCTTGCGTCCGTCCTCGCCGCGCCCCTTGATCCGCGCCACGCCAAAGCGGATCGCCGTGTCGATAAGCTCGGAGAAGGCCTTCGAGTACGTGCGGCACACCTCGACGGTGAAGCAGCCGTCGAGCAGCGCCGCGAGCGACTCCGGCGTGTAGCCGGGCCGAACATGCCCGTGCGCCTCATCGGTATCACCGAGTGCGTATCGCAGGCGGCGCAGCCAGTTGTCCTTCGCATGCGGCACGTTGACGATAAGCCGCCCGCCCGGCTTCATGATCCGGTGCAGTTCCACGATGAAGGCCCGGTCATCGTCGATATGCTCAAGGAAGTCCACGATCACTACCCGATCAAACGTGTCGTCAGGAAATGGCGTCGCACTCCCGTTGATCTGGTAGACCCGCTCGCCGACGAGACGCGCAATGGCCTGCACCGTGCGCTCGTCGAGGTCGGCGCTGGTCCACTCGCCGCCCCGCTGCCGCAGCAGGGCGCTGATCACGCCGTTATCCCCGCCCACGTCGAGGCAGCAGCACCCGTCCGTCGGCCCGAGCAGCGCGGTGATCTCGCGCAGCTTGCGCTGCTTCAGCACCGAGCGCTTATACAGTGCGATCGGCCAGTTCTGCGCCATCAACCACCTCTCGCCGCACCGTCCACGCCGGGTAGGCTGCGTTCACGTCCTCGATCTCCTGCCGGATGCGCGCCTCGCTCCATCCCAGCTCAGCCGCCATCAGCCCGGCGCAGCGGCGCAGGGTCGTTTCGCCGGGGTGCCCCGCTGTGCCGAGGCCGGTTCGCCGCAGCACCACATCGGCCAGCGTCTGCGCCATCTCCTCGCGCACGGCGTAGAGCACCTCTGCCCGCAGCGCCGCGTCCGGGCCGCGCCCGCCATCCGCATAGCGCAGCACGTCCGGCAGGGCAGAGCCGTAATGGTAAACCAGCCGCATGACCCCGCCCTCCCCTATACCGAGCGAATCCTGCCGGACCTGCTCCCGCAGGAAGTCGTCAAAGCGCTCGATATCTCCGCCGTAAAGCGGCGTCGTCGCCGAGATCGAGCGCGGCGGCGTCTGCCCGCCCAGCCTGAATATCCGGTTTACCGTCCGCTCGGCGACGGCGCGGGCAGTCGTGTACTTCACGCCGACCACCGTCAGCAGGCCCGGCGCGCCATCCGGCCCGTGCTCTCGGATCACCGGGCGCCGCGCGAGCCGTGTGCCGCTGCCCTTCGCTGGCAGCAGCCCGGCATGGACGAACGTCACATACTCCGCGGCAAGCCCGGCAGGTGGATAGGCCCGGTTGACCGCCGCGAGGAAGGCCTCAACCTCCTCCCGCGTCACGTGGAGGGCATCCGGGTCATCCCCGGCGGGCACGTAATACGTCCCGACGAGCGACACACCGCGCCACGGGGCGACGAAAAACAGCCGCCCGCCATCCCGGCTCCGGCTGGGGAGGCCGACCGCGACCTGCTCGAAGAGCGGCGGCACGATCACGTTGATTGCCTTGACGTGCCCCACCCGCTGCGGCACGCCCGCCCGGTCGAGCAACCGGTTGACCCACGGCCCGGCAGCGCCCACCACCAGCCGCGCCCGCACCTCGAACACCTCGCCGGTCAGCCGGTCCGTCACCTGCGCGCCGATCACCCGCTCGTCCTCGCGCAGCAGGCCCGTCACCTCGGCGTAGTTGGCAACACGCGCGCCCCGCTCGATGGCGCTCCGCAGGAAGGCCAGCGGCAGCCGCTCGGCGCTCATCACCTGTGCGTCGTAGTAGAGCACGCCACCGGTCAGCCCTTCCCGCTCGATGCCGGGCGCGAGGGCCAGCATCCGCTCGCGGGAGAGCACCTGCCCGCGCGGGATGCGCTTCTGCGGGTCGGCCAGCCCCCGGTGACGGTCGGCGCTGAGCAGGTCGTTCGCAGCAACCGCCAGCGCAAGCGCCTCCCGCCCGCGCACGCCGTGCCCGTACGCCGGCACGACGGTCGGCAGCGGGTGGACAAGGTGCGGCGCGATACGCAGCAGCGCCCGCCGCTCACGGCTTGACTCGCGCAGCCGCTTGAGATCGGCATGCTGGAGATAGCGCAGCCCACCGTGAATGATCTTCAAGCTGTTAGCCGAGGTCTCCGCCCCGAAATCCGCCTTCTCAACGAGCGCGACATGCAGCCCGCGCGAGGCGGCCTCCCACGCGAGCGCCGCCCCGTAAATCCCGCCGCCGACGATCAGCACGTCGTAATGGTCCGCGGCCAGCGCCGCCAGATCCCGCAGCAGCTTCATCTGCCCGGTCATGACTGAGAGTTCGCCGCCAGCGACTCGCCGGGCCCAACAACCGCAGCGAGCCGCTCCAGCAGATCGTCCACTGTAGCCTCGTACGTGCGGTGGTTGTACTTGCTCGCCACAAGCGCCCGCCCCGCCTGCCCCAGCCGCTCACGCAGCGCAGCGTCGCGCAGCAGCCGCACCAGCCCCTCGGCGAACGCCTCCGGGTGCGGCGGCGCGAGCAGCGCCACCCGCTCGTCGAGCACCTGCGTGTGCGTCCGCAGGTGCGTCGCCAGCACCGGCTTGCCACTCTCCAGGTACGAGTAGAGCTTCATCGGGGTGTTGGTCCCCGTGATGCGCGGGGACACCAGCACATCGGCCTGCGCGAGATACCTGGCAAGCTGCTCGACCGGGCGCGGGCCGAGGAAGTGCGCCCGCCCGCCAAGCCCGAGCGCCTCCGCCCGCCGCCGGTACGCCTCGACATCCTCCGGCTGCCCGCCGATCACGACGAGGTGTGGCCTGCCTGCACGACCATCCACCCGCGCGAAGCTCTCCAGCAGCAGGTCGATGCCCTGGTACGGCTGGAGGTTGCCGACGTACATCACCACCGGGCCGCCGCCGCACACCGCACCGAGGTCCTCCACGGGCGCGCTGCTCTGTGGCACGGGGAGCGGCACATCGTACAGCACCACGACATTCCGCGCGCCGTGGCTCACCGCGACCTCTGCCAGCGCGTCGCAGACCACGAGCGTGATCGCCGCCCCGCGCACCACCAGCCGCTCGCACCATGTAAACAGCCCGCTCAGCGGGCGTAACCAGGGCATCTGCTCGACAAGCTGTTGTGCCAGCGAGGAGTCCATGTCGTATACGTATGGCGTTTTGAAAAGCGGCTTCAGCAGGAGCGCCAGGAAGGCCATCTCCTCGGCGGCGTGGATCACGTCGTAGCGCTTGCGGAGGAGCAACCGCAGTGCGACGACCAGCATCAGCGCGTCGGCGGCGAGCTTCTTCAGCGAGAAGCCGGGGCGGATGCCGCGCAGGAACGGCACGTCGGGCACGCGGGTATGCGTGACATTCGCAAACGGCACGTCCTCGCCCTCGGCATACGTCACGAGGTCCACTTCAACGCCGCGGCGGTCAAGCACGCTGAGGAGCAGCCGCGTGGCAATCGGCGAGCCCCGGTTCTGGTAGAAGGGATGCGGCGCGAGGTACAGGATGCGCATCTCAGCCCCCCTCCCCCGCGCGGCGCCGCTCAACCTTGAGGATGACCGGCGAGCCGAACAGCCTGGTCAGCCCCAGCGCCCGGCTGGCCGCCTCGACCGCGCGAGACAGCCCCGGCGCGTTCAGCTTGCGATGCACGACCATCGGCACGAAGAACTCCGGCCTGTGCGCCGCATACTCAAACCCGTGCGCGCCGAACGCCGCCAGCAGTTCCGCCCGTCGGAAGACCCTGTAGGGGCGGGTGTTGCCCTCAAGCCGCTTCTTGAGCGGGAACAGCAGGGGCGTGACGGCATTCGCGCTGCGCCGCTCCGGGTAATCGACGAGCACGGCGTGCCGCGCCACCCGCGCCAGTTCCGCCACGAGCGCCCGCCAGCGCGCCACGTGCGGCAGCAGCCGGTAGCACAGCACCACATCAAAGGCGCAGTCAGCGTATGGCAGGTCGAGCAGGCTGGCAACGTCGAAGCGGACCGCACCCGCCCGCACCCACTGCTCGATGCGCGCGCCGCACTCCAGTGCGCTGCCCTGTACCGTCACGTCGTACCCCGCCCGCACGAGCGCGCCGGTCAACTGCCCGTGCCCCCCGCCGACGTCGAGCACGCGGGAACGCGGGCACCCGGCGAGCAGTTCCAGTGTGGCCCGCTCCTGCACCTCAAGGAACCACGCCCCAACCGCCCCCGCGAAGCGGCTTGCGTAGCTATCTGAGGCTGTTTCAATGTCGGCTGCTTCTACGATATCCACCACGTCTCGGGCTTCCGACCCACCTATACCAACGACCTTTATCTAAGAGTACCAGATGCCGTTGCAGCCTGGTGCTAAACCGGCACCCCGACTGCCTCGCCCAGCGCCATGATCACCTCGTCCATCTGGCGCTCGGTAAGTTCGGCATAGATCGGCAGGCTGAGGATCGAGCGCGCCGCCGCCTCGGTGTGCGGAAAGTCGCCCTCAGCCCAGCCGCGCCCGGCCATCGCAGGCTGCAGATGCACCGGGGTCGGGTAGTGAACGCCCGCGCCGATCCCCCGCTCGTCCAGCGCCCGCAGTACGCTGTCACGGTCGCCGGGCACGCGCACGCAGTAGATGTGATACACTGGCGTCGAGCCTTCATGCGCCGCTGGCGTGACAATCCCCGTACCGGCGAGCGCCGCGCTATAGTAGGCCGCCTTCTGCCGCCGCGCCTCGTTCCATGCGTCGAGGTACGGCAGCTTGACGGACAGGACTGCCGCCTGCAATGCATCCAGCCGCTCGCAGACGCCAACCATCTCGTGCCGGTACTTGACCTCGCTACCATGGTTGCGCAGCAGACGGAGCCGCTCCGCGATGGCGGCATCGTTCGTGCCGACCGCGCCGCCGTCCCCATACGCGCCGAGGTTCTTGCCGGGGTAGAAGCTGAAGCAGGCCGCATCACCCCACTGCCCGGCCCGCCGCCCCCGGTACTCCGCCCCGTGCGCCTGCGCAGCGTCCTCGATAACCTTCAGCCCGTGCCGACGCGCGATCTCCATGATGCGGTCCATCGGAGCAAGCTGCCCGTACATGTGAACCGGGATGATGGCCCGTGTTGCGGGGGTAATGGCCACCTCGACCTGCGCAGGGTCGATGCTGTACGTCCGGGGGTCGATGTCCACCAGCACCGGGGTCGCGCCCACCTGTATGATGGCCTCCACTGTGGCAAAGAAGGTGTTGGCCTGCGTGATGACCTCGTCGCCGGGACCGATGCCGAGTGCCGCCAGCGCGAGGTACAGCGCGGCGGTCCCGCTCCCTACCCCGACCATATGCTCGACGCCCTGGTAGCGGGCAAAAGCCTCCTCGAAGCCCCGTACCTCGTTCCCGCCGATGAAGCTCGTCGTCTCGAGGACGCGAGCAATGGCGGCGTCTATCTCATCCTTGATCGTCACGTACTGAGCGCGCAGATCGACCAGCGGGATCGCTGCCATCAGTCTCACACTCCAAGCTGCTTGACGTTCGCTTTCAGTAACACTGCCAGCAACACTGCCAGCTACGAGTGACGCTTGGGTGACGCGGTCGGAGAATGCGAAGATGGTCGGAGTTGGCGGAGATGAAGCAGCCGCCGCAGGCGCACACCTGCGCGGCAGGCTGATAGATAGGTTTGGGCATTGTCAGGGGGAGCTTCGCATTGGAGGGGCCGGTCAGGCTGCGCCCCTCGCCAGCGTCGAAGCCGCGTGGGAAGAGTGACAATAAAATGAATAACATAACCCTCAGCTACAAGAACACTTTACCACCACACTCGTCCCATACCACCCTGCACATTTCTATCTTATTAGCTGGGTGTTTGTGGGATCAACGCTTTTGAGATAAATAAGATCGAAATTTATAAAAAATTCACACGAGCAGCCTTGTCAATTCCCTATAATATTGCCGGGTAAGCCGGGAAGTACAGCATGAGTATCGTGGCTGCCGGGCACAGGCCAGCCCACACGCCGTGCATCTCCCACCACAACTCCCTGTAGAAGAGTCACCTATGTCACACAACTTCACCTGGAAAGACCTCGAAAGACTGGCCGAGAACGATGCGCTGGAGCAGCACCCCGCCTATGCCAAAGTCTGGCGAGAGCGGCGCAGCGGTGCGCTGATCGTCACACTCGTGGACGACTTTTTCTGGTTCCCCGATAGCTATACTTTCCTCGGGTACATCGAGCAGGCTCGCCGCGCGCATCAGGCCCTCGCCCGGGGCACCGCCATGCCGCGCTGAGCGCGCCTACTTCGTTCGCTCGCGCACATCGCCAATGACGCGTGCGGGCACGCCCGCCACGATGGCGTAGTCCGGCACGTCCTTCGTCACAACTGCGCCCGCCCCGACAATCGCCCCCTCGCCGATCGTCACCCCGGCGAGGATGGTCGCGTTGCTGCCGAGCGAGGCCCGCTTCCTGACGAGCGTTTCGACGAGCGTCCAGTCCCCCGCGCCCTGCAGCGTGCCGTCCTCGTTCGTTGCGCGCGGGTAGGGGTCGTTCGTGAACATGACCCCATGCCCGACGAACACGCCCTCTTCGAGCGTCACGCCCTCGCAGATGAACGTGTGCGACGATATTTTGCAACGCGGCCCGATGACCACGCCGCGCTGGATCTCAACAAATGGCCCGACGGTCGTCTCATCGCCAATTTTGCACCCGTACACGTTGACGAGGTCCGGGTGGAAGATCCGCACATTGTCGCCAAGTTCGGCGTCGGTTACTGGCATGCTGTCTCCGCTTCCTCCACAAACAGCCCTTCACTATGCTTGATTATGCACCATCGCGCGCGGTTCTCAATGCAGATCCGCCGGGCCTCATCGATGCCGGGGACCAAAGTACCGCCAGCGGTGAGCGTTTTGACGCCGGGCTTTGAGGTAAGCTCAGAAGGCAGCCTCTCAAGGTGGCGCAAAACCAATCATTATCAATAAGCAAAGAGGGGGATGGTTTATCATGCGAAAGATCATCGCGATGGAGTTCTACAGCCTCGACGGCCTGATGTCCGACCCGGAGGACCGACAGGACTGGGTCACGGACAACTTCACCGCCGATATGGGGGAGTACGTCGACGAGGTATTTGCCGCCTCAGACACGCTGATTCTGGGCGCGACTACCTACAAGATCATGGCGGCGTACTGGCCCACTGCGGCCACCAACCCCAACGCCTTCGAGGGTGACGCGGAGTTCGCCTCGACGATCAACAGCATGAAGAAGCTTGTCTTCTCCAAAGCCCCGCTTACGCCGGAATGGAGCGGCTCCGAGTTCGTGAGCGAGATCGACGCGGACGACATCCGGCGGCGGAAAGAAGCGCCGGGCAAGCATATGCTCATTCAGGGCAGCGCGAGCGTTGTGCAGCAGCTAACCAGCCTTGGCCTGATCGATGAGTACCACCTGCTCGTTCACCCCGTGATCCTCGGGCAGGGCAAGCCGCTGTTTGCCGGCGTTGAGGACCGGCGCAGGCTCAAGCTGGCTGGCACAAAGACGTTTGAGAACGGCGTCGTGCTGCTGCACTATCTGCTGGCGGAGTAGCCCGCAGACCAGGGCCTCACTCCAGCGATCTGCGGAAGGACGTTCCGCGCTCCACCGATGCGGTCACGGTGAGCGGGTCTTCCACCCGCTGGATGAACGAGACGAGCAGTTCAGCCACCAGCCCCACCGTGATGGTCTGGAAGCCGATCAGCATCAGCAGCACGCCGAGCAGCAGTAACGGGCGGTCGCCGATGGGGCGGTTGCCGAGGAACCACTGGATCGTCAGCCACAGGTTGATGAAAAAGCCGGTCGTCAGCAGCAGCAGGCCTCCACCGCCGAACAGGTGCAGGGGGCGCCGCCCGTACTGGTGCAGGAAGATCACGGTGAGCAGGTCAAGCCCGCCATGCGGCAGGCGTTCCAGCCCGTACTTTGAGCGCCCGAACCGCCGCTCGTGGTGCGCAACGGGGATCTCCGTCACGCGGAAGCCCGCGAAGTGCGCCATGATCGGCAGGTAGCGGTGCATATCGCCATACAGCACGAGCTTCTCGATGCAGACGCGGCGGTAGGCCTTGAGCCCGCTGTTCATGTCGTGCACGTCCAGCCCGGTGGCGAGCTTCGTCACGGTGTTGGCCACCCAGGATGCCGCGCGCTTGGCAAGCGAATCGCGCCGGGCCTGCCGCCAGCCGATCACTACATCGTAGCCATCGTCCAGCCGGGCCAGCATCCGGGGGATCTCGCCCGGCTCATCCTGCAGATCGCCGTCCATCGTGACGATCACCTCGCCGGCTGCCAGCGAGAACCCGGCGGCGAGCGCCAGGCTCTTGCCGAAGTTGCGGCGCTGCGTCACGACCGTGACACGCTCATCCTGCCGCAGCAGGTCGCTCAGCACGGCGTCGCTGCCATCCGTGCTGCCGTCGTTGACGTAGATCACCTCCCAACGGTAGCCGTGCCCCTGCATGACGTCCTGAATGCGCCCATGCAGCGGCAGAAGGTTGTCAACCTCGTTGTAGACCGGGATCACGATCGAAAGCTGCGGGCGGTCGCTGCCCTTGGTCACCTCAAGGTGCTTATCGACCGTTTCATCCGTCTGCTCGAAAGAGAACTCTACCGTGCTCCTCATATACGCCTCTGCACCTCCAGTACGACGCTGCTCTCGTGACTTTCGGTGACCGGCGGCGTGGCGTCGCTTGCCGCCAGGCTGTCAAGCCGGGCCAGCGCGGCGATCGACGCGGCAAGCGCCAGCAGCAGCGCCAGCGTGACCGGCAGGGCGGCGGCGATGAGGGAGGCGGGGGGGTCGAGGATCAGCGACGGCAGACTTGGCGGCACGATCAGCGCCACACTGAGCACCAGCCCAACGGCGATCAGCCCGGCAGCCAGCCGCCCGCCACGCACGCGCATGGGCAGCAGCCCCACGATGAAAGTGATGACGACAAACGCCAGCGGCACGTCATAAGACCGGTGATACGTAAACAGCAGCCCCACCAGCACCAGGATAACAACCAGCAGGTTAGCCTTGAGCCGCACCCGGTCGGGGTCCGACGCTGTCTCGCGGCCCAGCGCCTCGGATACGTAGTGCGGCAGCACCAGCGCCGCGACGATCAGCGTGCCCGCGCCCAGCGCGCCGAGCGCCGACGCCGCCGGGCTTACCCCCAACACGTTGAGCCAGCCGTCCAGCGAGACGATCTCATACCCCTGCCCGATGGCCGACCCCAGCAGGCTGACATAGCTGCCCGCAACTTGAAGCGGCGTCTCCCCGACGAGCAATGCCAGCGCCAGCACCCCGGCAAGCTGCACGAGCAGCGCCACGCCGATCACGCGGTAGTGCCGGTAGACGAGGAAGAACAGCACCAGCGCGCCGGTCAGCGTGTACTTGGAGAGCGCCAGCCCGAACAGCACCCCCGCCCAGCCGGGCCGCCCCCGGTAGGCGAGCACCACCGCCAGCATCGCCGCCAGCGACGTGACCAGCGCGACCTGCCCGTGCCCGAACGTCGTCCGCACCGGCGACCAGCTCAAAAACAGCAGCACCGCCCCCGCCTGCCAGACCGCGCCCGTCACGCGCCGGTTGAGCCGTAGCATCACGAGCGGCAGCGCCACCGCAAACGCCACCTGCAGGCCCGACCAGATCGCCCGCGCCGCCGGGAAGCTCGCCCAGGCGAGCGGTAGCATCAGCACCGAGAGCAGCGGCGTGTTGTAGTTCGGGCGGTCGGGCAGCGGGTCGGAGCAGGTCCAGTCGGGGTTGTAGGGCTGAGCATACGACTCCAGCAGCGCCCGGTCTTCGAGGAACACGCGGTAGGGGTTCAGGCCCCCGCGCACCAGCACGCCCGATACCCAGAACTGCTCGAAGTCGCAGACGGTCTGGTTCGCCTTGTAGATTCCGCGCCCGGCGGACGCCGCTGCCAGCCCGGCGAGCAGAATCAGCAGCGCGGCCGCCGCCCATCTCACAAGCCGTTCCCGGCGCACAATGCCCCCTCTCGACCGCTCACCGCGTCACATTCGATGCCTGCTTCTAGCCCTGATGCCACTTCCCAGCATAGCAGCCACCCGCCCCGGACTCCAGACCCCTACCCTACGGAACCGGCTGCCCCTCCTCCTGCGGAGCGGGCTGTGCCGGACGCTGCGCCGCGAACATCACGCCATAGGTTGCGAGCGCGACCACCGCGCCCGCCAGCACCGCGATCGCCGCGCCGAGCGCGCCCTGCCCCGGGATGAGCCACAGCCCGATCCCCGTCGTGGCGATAACCGCCAGCACCCGGCTCACCGTCTCATCGCGCGGGCGGTCGCTGCCAACCAGTGCCGCGGTCACAACACTGTGCGCGCCGAAGATGATCATGCCGACGGCCATCAGGATCGCCACCGCCGGGTCGAACACGTAGTCCGCGCCGAACAGCGTCCGCACAAACCACTCGCCGAGCAGGACGTACCCGACGAACAGCACGGCGTTGATCGCCAGCGACACCGCCAGCATCGTCCCGACCAGCCGCCGGTGCGACCGGCCCGGAGAGGCGGCAACCTTCGGCATGAGGATGGTGCTGATCCCACCGGGAATGAAGTAGAAGACCATGCTCAGCGTCTTGGCGAGGGTATACACGCCGAGCGTCTCGTCGCTGGCGAAGCGCTCCAGCATCAGCACGTCGACGGACGTGTACAGGATATACCCCGCGTGCGACAGCCAGATCGGCAGCGAGAAGCCCAGCAGATCGCGGATCGTCCCCCGGTCGATCAGCGCGGGTCTGAAGCGCACCGGGAACGGCTCAACAAGCTGCAGCACGGCCAGAGGCAGCAGGTAGGACAGCCCGTAGATAGCCAGTGCGAGGAACGTCGAGCGGATACCGAGCGCCTGGATGATCACCAGTGTGGCGACGACCTGCACGGCGTTGCTGGCGAGATACGCGATCACCAGCCGGACCGGCGCCATAAATCCCCGTGCGAGGCCCCAGTAGGTATAGAAGATCGTAAAGCCGAGGAAGATCAGCAGCACGCCGGGGTCAAAGGCTTCGAGCAGGCGCATCGCGGGCAGCGTCAGCACGACCGTCAGCACGAACAGCCCGCCAAGCACGAGCAGCGCATTGGTGACGATCCGCTCGACGTGGGCGCTGTCCGCGTGGTGCTTACCCACAAACCGCGCCAGCACGTGTTGGCCGAACGGCATCGTCAGGATGGCGACGACGCCCGCTACCGAGATGCCGTACTGCACCAGGCCGTAGTCCGCCGGGTCGAAGGCCCGCGCCAGCACGAGGAAGAAGACGAAGCCCAGCCCCCGCGCGACCGCCATCCCCACCGACATCATCGCGGAATCGCCGAGCAGGCTCCAGTCCAGTGACCGGGAGAGCCCGGCAGATACGCCCATCCGCCTCAGCAGCTTGCGTCGTTCCATTAACCCTACCGTCCTCGTCAATGTTCCAATACGAAGGGACCCGCGTAACCTGACCTCCAGTCCACCTCCCCCTTGCAAGGGGGAGGCTGGGAGGGGGTTCAGAGCTGTTGCGTGGGCTCCCTCACTGCCCTGCTAACCCCGGCAGTGCTCATCGACCAGCGCGCGCAGCTGCTCAAAGCTCGCCTGCCACTCCCGGCGCTTTTCATCCGCCAGCTCGCGGATCTCCCGCCGGTAGCGCGCCTCCTCCTGCCGGATGCGCTGCACGCCCTCGACGATGCTCTGCGCGTCGTTCTCCACGAACACCACGCCCCTGTCGTAGAACTCGGTGAGCGCGGGCTGCGCAGAGAGGATCAGCGGCTTGCCAAGCGAGAGCCCATCGTGCCCGCCCGCCAGCAGCGAGTACGGGTAAGTGGTCAGCGCCATCACCACGTGAGACCGGGCAAGCTGCCGCCAGTAGTCGTCGCCCAGCAGGTAGCCGGGGAACTCGACGTTGTCTGGTGCGCGTGCGAGCGTCCGCGCATCCGCCAGAGCCGTATCGCCAAGCACCGTGAAGCACACGTCCGGCAGTCGCCGCGCCGCTTCCAGCACCGGCTCAAGCGGCTCGTCGGCGGCAAACGTGTTGATGACCGTCACCCTGAACGGCTGCGGCTCGCCTGCGCTGTCACGCCCATCGCACTCGGCGAGCGGCTTCTCCAGCACCAGCGCGGGCGCGCCCCACGACTCGAACAGCCGCCGGTAGCGCGGCTGATCCACCACGTTGACCAGCGCCCAGCGCGCCGCCATGCGCTGCAACGGCACCGACCAGCGCCACTTGCGTGCAAACAGCGCGGGGGAATGCGTGTCCATAATGAACTGTGCCCCGGATAGCCGGGCGTACAGCGCAACCACGAGCGCCGCAAACACTGGGGGGTTCGTCACGTAGACGACACGGGGGCGCTGCCGCCACAGCACCACCAGCGTCTTGATCGCCTGGGGGACGTACTTGATGGGTGCGATGAGTGGGCGTTTGTAGGCGAAATAGTGGATCTGATAACAGGGCGCACCGAAGCGCTCCGCGATCTGCTCGGAGCGGTTCTCCTCCGGAGCCCAGACGACAACTGCCAGGTCGTTACGTTTACCCAACCCCAGTTACCTCATACCACTTCCGTACCGATACGTCCGATATGCCGCGCTGGTTAGACCTGCAAACCCCTCCCTACCGTTCGCTCGACCGCGCGCAAAAAAACCGCCTGCTGTTGCTCCGGGCCGTGCTGCTCGTACCACGCGAGCGCGCGGGCCGCGAGGCGGCGGCGTAGAGCCGGGTCCCCATGCAGGCGGATCAGCGCGCGGGCCAGGTCAGCCGGGTCGCCCGGCGTAAAGAAGCACACCATCTCGTCGTCGAGGGTGGCCTCCACCGCCCAGGTGCGACTGATCACCACCGGGATGCCGAGCGCCATGTACTCGTACATTTTGAAGGTATGGATGCGCTCCGTCTCCGGCGTGCTGACGAGCGGCACGACCCCGCAGTGAGCCGCCCGCAGCCGCGCCAGCAGCTCGTCGTAGGGCACGAATCCGGCAAACTCGACCGCGTGCGCCAGCCCCAGGTCACGCGCCAGCGCTTCATACTCGGCGCGCAGAGGCCCGTCGCCCATGATCTGGAGCCGGGCGCCCGGCACCGCTTCGAGCACCTGCGGCATCGCGCGGATGAGCACGTCATGCCCGTACCGCGCCTTGATCGTCCCGTGCGTCACGATGCAGAATGCCCCATCTGTACCCGGCTGTTCGTCGGTCAGCACCGGCCCCGAAAAGAGCACCGGGTCGGCGACGTTCAGCATCACCGCGATCTTGTCAGGGTCCGCGCCCCGGCTGACGTATGTTTCGCGCATCTGCTCAGTGCACGTCAGCGCATAATCCGCAAAGCGGATAGCGCCCTGCTCGGCGGCGATCATCAGCTTCACCGGCAGGCTGTCCATGCTGAACCCGTAATCCGCGTGGGCCATCTCCGGCATGACCTCGCGCATATCAACCAGCACCCGCGCACCGAGTATCCGGGCAAAGATGGCCGAAAAAGGCAGAAAATCGGGCAGCGTAAGCACCAGGATCAGGTCGTAGCGGTGGGTGATCTGCCGGCGGGTGAGGAACCACAGCGAGGCCAGCCAGAAGGAAAGGTACTCTGCGATATAGCGCAGAAAGCCCGCACGCTTGCGCGGCACCGCCCACGTGCGGAACACCCGCACGCCGTTCTCGACGCTCATCCGGGGCTCGCCCTTTTGCCGCAGGCAGAACACGTCTACCTCGTAGCCTGCCGCCAGCAGTGCGCGGATCTGGTTCTCCATCCGCTGGTCGCCGGGATAATAGCGGTGCCGGACGACGCACGCGCGCCCCGCTTCGATGCGGCACGCCGCCGCAGGCGGACGGCTGTCGCCCAGCTCACACGTCGGCCCCTGCCCCCGCGCGGGGTCGGATGAGCGCCTCATTACCGGGTCGTGTGTAACCTCACGAATCGACTTCTTTAATCGCCGACGTGCCGCCGGCGCGCTCGGTCGTTGGGCGGTAATCGTAGCGGTACTTGCGATAGCCACGGTCCTCGTCCGCCCGGTTGACCACGATCCCCGCCAGCCGCGCGTTGATGTTCGTCAACTGCTCGCGGGCGTCGATCACGGCGTCCTTCGTGCTCGCCGTGAGCATCAGCACCAGCACGACGCCGTCCACGAGCGGCGCCAGGATCGCCGCGTCGGCCACCGCAAGGAACGGCGGCGAGTCAACCAGGATCATCGAGTACCTGTTGCGCAGGTCCGCCAGCAACGGTTCCATCGGGCCCCGGCTCAGCAACTCCGCCGGGTTGTCGTCGGTCCGCCCGCTCGGCAGGACGAAGAGGTGCGGCACGTCCGTCTCCACAATGGCGTCGTCAACCGGCACCACGCCGGAGAGCACCTCTGCAAGCCCGACCGTGTTCGGTACGTTCAGGATGTGGTGCAGCTTCGGTCGGCGCAGGTCCGCGTCGATGACGAGCACGTCGCGCCCGCTCTGCGCGATGGAGTAGCCGAGGTTGGCAACGACGGTGGACTTGCCCGCCTCTGGCTCGGCGCTCGTCACCAGCACCGTGCGCAGGTCCTCGTTGCGGGCCATCGAGAAGATCTGCGTCCGCAGATGGCGGAACGCCTCGGAGTGGATCGAGTAGCCGTTGACAAGCGCGTTGCGGTCGGAGCGCCCGATGCGCGGGATCTTGCCGATGACTGTGAGGTTCGTTACCTCCTCGGCCTGCTTGCTGGTGTACAGCTTGTCATCGGTGAGTTCGAAGATGAAGGCCAGCGCCATCCCGCCGATCAGTCCCGCGCCCGCGCCGATCAGCACGTTCATGAGCAGGTTCGGGCCGGAGGGCTCGTTCGGCGTCGTCGCGGGCTGGACGATCATAATCACGTTCGACTGGAGCGTCTGTGAGACGCGCGCCTGCGTGTACGTGTCGAGCACGCGGTCGTACACACGCTCCTTCTCGTCGATCTCGCGGCTCAACTGGGCAATCCGCTCGGTCGGCACAGGGACCTGCGCGATGAGGTTGCGATACTCGGCGTCCAGTTGCTGGAGTTCCGCCTCCAGCGCGACAAGCTCTTGCTCAAGAATGGACTCAGCGAGGCGGCCCACCGACTCATACGACGTCTGGTCCTGATCGACCAGCACCTCCGCCAAGGTGTTCGCCACTTCCCGCGCCAGCGTCGGGTCGTGCGCGGTGACGCTCAGCTCCATGAGGTCGGTGTTGTTGATGACGCGCAGTTGGTATTCGGGCAACTCGGAGATCCCCAGCCGCTCCTGCACTGCCGACTTCACCGGCAGACTCTCGGACACCTCGATGTAGCTGTTCGCCAGCCGGCTGGAGTACTGCAGTTGAGTATAATCGACGGAGTCAAAACCGTAGGGCAGCAGGCGCAGCAGGACGGTCGCCGTGTAGGTGGGCCGCATCTGCATGGTGCCGACCGCGACGATAGCGCCTGTTACCAGCGCAGTGATCAGGATGATCCACTTGCGCCTCCACAGCGTCGTCAAATAGGATCTCGAGTTATCCACTAGTCTCCTCCAACCTCAATCAGAACCTGAACGTCCGAATGAGCTGGAACATGTAGATCAATAATAATGAATCCATCCTCAAAACGGTACGGGAACTCGACCCCGTTGACCAGAACGCGACGCGTGGAGGCGCCATCCGTCTCCTGCTTGCGCAGGTGGTAGATCCTCTCCATGCCCGAATTATTCCGGAACTCCAACTGCCCGCAGCACATCATAATGTCAACGCTCTGATCGTCGTTGACCTTCATCTTGTGCATGTGGCTCAAGATATACCCCAGGCTGCGCCATTCTAGCTGGCCCGGAATAGCGTTGACGCGGTCCGCAATGACGTTGAACTCGCCCATCCCCCGCGTAAAGAGCTGGCCCGGCGTCGGCTCTGACCAGAACAGTGCGGGCCGGTCGATGAACAGGTCAAGCGCCGCGCTGCGAATAAACGGGTCCGCGCTCTGGAAGCTGTTGATATACTGCCGCCGCGCCACGAGTGGGAAGCCCTCGTAGTCGAGCACAGCCTGGTGCATGCCGAAGTCCCAGTCCGGCGGCGCAACCTCACCGAGCGGCACGTCCTGCGCGTTGACTGTCCCCAGGTAGTTCAGTTCCTTGAGCACGCGCAGCGTTGGCGCGGGCGAGATGCCGTATGGGAAGATCATCACGCGCGCCGCGGCAATGCCCGTATTGCGCTCGTGCGCCAGCATCCGCTCCAGCCCCTCTCTGATGTCCAGTTCCTGATCCAGCAGAGGGCGCGGGGCGTGCTGATCCGTATCAACTCCGGGGCCTTCCTGATAATAGTAAAACTCGTAACCGTCCTTGTTGTTACCATTCTGGACGAGCGAGAACCGGTCCGGGTTCCCGGTAAAGAGCGAGATGACATCAGGTTGCGACTGCTCGGCGGCGGCAGGGATCAGTGCGATGGTGGTGTGGAAGTCGTGCCGTTCCATCTGGCGCAGGAGTTCGGCGTAGTTGAGGTTCTGGTAGCCCTCGGCGAGCGGCGCCCCATCAAGTGTCAGATTAGCGTAGTTTACATCCTGATGCCACGCCTCGTCCCCCATTGTATACCGCATGGTCATCATGAGCGGCACAATCTTTGAAAAGTGCTCTGCCTCGTAGTACAGGCTACGCAGCGGCAGGTCGCGCAGAGCTACCTCACCCCTGTCTCCGGCGTTCAGGAAGACCGCCCCCTGCCCCAGCCGCTGCATGACGAAGATCGGGTATATCTGGGAGAAGTCATCCACGGACGTAATGAGCTGCGTGACGCGGGCGTCGGGGTTCAGCTCCAGCGACCAGTCGGTCTGCTCCAGCACCCGCGTCAACTCGATACTCTGCCCGGATAGCTCGCGGGTGACCTCCGGGGCTTCCGTCATGACCTTCCAGTTGCGCACCGCGTCATTGCGATCCGTCACTCCGATGACGGCGTCGTCGGTGAGCGCCTGCAGCGCCCCCAGGTTCGTCTCCTCATCCACCTCGTAGACAAGCAGCGACGCGCCCTGCTGCTCGACCAGCGCGCGCAGGATATTAAGTTCCAGCGCAGAAAGCTCCGCCAGCGTTGAGGCGCTCAATCCGATCAGCTTGAACGGCTCGCCCGCCTCGTCCACGAGCATTTCTTCTGTGATCTCGACCGTGCTGGCGTCCAGCGTCGCGCAGCCCAGCCCGTAGAACTCGGCGACATTGCAGAAGAAGACGTCAAAGTTGGTGGGCTGCGCCGCCACCTGCACGAGCAGCACGTCCGCGATGTCCGGGCCTGCCCACGCTGGAGCGGGGCGCACGCCGGACGCATCAGGCGGGGCCGGTGTCGGCGCAGGCGAAGGCGTTGTCTCCTGGCCGGGCGAGTCTTCCTCGCCCCCCATGCCCGCCCGCGCGATGAGGCTCATCTCCGCATCGCGCGCGGGTGTGAAGCCGCCTGCCGCCAGTAGGCTCACCAGCAGCCCCAGCAGCAGCGCGACAAGGATGGCGACAGCAAACTGACTCTTGGTCATGCGAACGGATCCCGGTTGCCAACCATGTCTGTAGTATACCTGTTCTGCATATTTCTAATAGTCCGGGCTGTGCCAGCCGGTGCGCGCGTATGGCAGTCACCCGCACCAGTGAGCACAGCCCGGACGGCATAAGACGGTTGCCTAGTTGATCTCGGCACGCCTGCTGAAGCTATCGCCCTGACGCGAACCATTCGGCGAACGGGCTTCCTCCACCATGAGCGCCTGCAGCCGCTTCTCACTATTGTAGAGCGATTCGTCAGCGCGCTCCAGCACCCGCACCACCCGCAGCCCGGAATACCCGTCGCTCTGCGGCGGCGTACCCTGCCGGATCGACTCGATGTAGTGCTCGCACTCCAGCCGCAGCGGTTCGACCCAGTCTACGGGGAGAGCGACACTGTCACCGTAGCGATAGTGGCAGCGAATCTCGCCCGGTGCAGCGCCCGCCAGCGGCATCGCCTGCCTGTCGTACAGCCGGACCTTCTCATCGGCGATATCGTCATAGACCAGCATCTTCTCGCTTCCGACGATCACCATCCGGCGCGTCTTCGTCGGGCTGAGCCAGCTCACATGTACGTGCGCCAGTGTGTTGCCGGGGAACTTCATGTGAATATGCGCGATGTCATGGACGTCCTCGAAGATGCTGGCGTTGCCCTCCGCGCTGACGGTCAGCGGCTCCATGCCGAGCAGGTACAGCAGGATCGAGATGTCATGTGGCGCGAGGTCCCATATCACGTTTACGCTATTTTGAAAGATGCCGAGGTTGACACGCGATGAATCAATGTAGTGTATCTTGCCCAGGACACCCGAATCGATGAGTTGCTTGACGCGGCGGACCGCCGGATTGTATTCGAAGGTGTGACCGACCATCAGCGTCAGGCCCCGCCGCTCGGCGAGGTCAACGAGCAGTTCCGCATCACGGACGTTCAGAGCGAGCGGCTTTTCGACCAGCACGTGCAGGCCGTACTCAAGGCAGTCCCGCGCGATCGGGAAGTGAGTGGCGGGCGGTGTCGCTATCGCCACCGCGTCCACGCCGAGCCGGACAAAGTCAGCATAGTCCTTCGTCACAGCGATGTGCGGGTAGGCATCGCGAACCTCCCGCAGGCGACGGTCGTCCCGGTCTGCCACCGCGACAACCTCCACTCCGGGCAGTGCCGCGAAATTGCGCAGCACGTTCGGCCCCCAATAGCCAATACCGATCACTCCTACGCGTACGTCACTCATGAAAGGTCCTTTTCTTCACGATCTGCTTAACTGCTCATACCGGTAAAAGCATCCACTGTCCTATCCCGCGCCCTTACCCGCCAGCATAACAAATGGTGTACATGCCAGAATTAGAAGGTACAGCAATGGCGAGCGATGTTCCAGATACCAGATGTCGAGCCGGGCCATGTCATCAAATGTGGAAGCGCTGCGCTTGGTGACCTGCCACAGCCCGGTTATCCCCGGCATGGCGAGCAGCCGCTTCTGGTGCCAGGGCTCGTACATCTCCACCTCGTAGGGAATGGCCGGGCGCGGCCCGACCAGGCTCATATCGCCCTTGATCACGTTCCACAACTGCGGCAGCTCGTCGAGGCTCGTCCGCCGCAGGAAGCGCCCCACCCGCGTGACGCGGGGGTCGCCGATCAGCTTGTAGCGGTTCGAGCCTTTCGCCTCGCCGTTCTGCAGCGCCGCCATCGCCGCATGATCGTTCGCCATGTACGCCTTCATGAACTGCCGGTGGCGCTCGGAGGTCACGTGTTTGTACATGGTGCGAAACTTGTAGAACTTAAACGCACGCGCCCCGCCGATACACTCGTCGCCGGGTAGACACGGGCAGCCCCCCACACGTGTCTGCACGAAAATGGCGGGGCCAGGGGAGTCCAGTTTGATCAGTAGAGCAATGAGTAGAAAGACCGGGGAAAGGGCAAGTAGCAGAGGAACCGCAACGGCCAGATCAACAGCACGACTGAAGAGATAATACAATGGCTTGCCCAGAGCATGATACCTGTTCGATTCTCTCGCCATCTTCAGACCTGAATCCAATAAGACCATCTCCTGAATAACCGGCGGGGCAGCCGGCACAATGCACGGCAGCACCGCCTGCTGGCAGCCCTGGTTCGCAAGCGTATGTATTATGAAAAGGTACGCTTCCGACAGAGGCGCAACCCGTACCACCCCACCACACACATACCAGCAACCAGTAACAGTATTGTCATTATAGGTGTGAATGCAGGCTAATTGTATCAACATAATCTTAATTTTTTGTGAAGATTTTGTGAAGAGAGGCGGTAGACGGTACAGCGCCCACATAGTAGAAGCGACGTGATCGCCTGCCGTTATGGGCGGGCTGCTCCGCGTAAAGGGAGCGCCCGCCAGATAGACACGAGCTGTTTACGGCGTGAGCACCGGCCAGTGCTCGAGGACTCGCTCGTAGGTGGCGACGTAATCTTCCGCCATGCGGCTAACCGTCCAGCGCTCCTCGAACATCTGCCGGACCAGCGCCCGGTCTAGCTGCAGCGCGTCCTCGACCGCCTGCACGGCCTCCTCAATCGTGTTGACCACGAAGCCTGAGCGCCCGTGATCGACCACCTCGGGCACAGCGCCCTGACGGAAGGCAACCACCGGCGTGCCGCACGCCATCGCCTCGATCATGACCAGCCCGAAAGGCTCGGGCCAGTCGATGGGAAACAGCAGCGCCGCCGCGTTTCCGAGGAAGTCGCTCTTTTCCTCCTCGGAGATCTCGCCGTGAAAGTGGATTCGCGGGTGATCCATGAGCGGCTGGATCTTCGTCTCGAAGTACTCGCGCTCGAACCAGTTGATCTTCGCCGCGATGTGCAGGTCCATATCGAGCCGCTTGGCGATCTCAATCGCACGGTCTACCCGCTTCTCCGGCGAGAGACGGCCCAGGAAGGCAAGATAGCTTCCCGGCTCAGGGTGGAAGGTGTAGGCGTCCAGCGGCAGCCCGTGATAAATCGTGCCCTGCCAGTTGGCATCCGGCAGGGGCCGCCGCTGCGAGTCGGAGATCGACACGACGGGCATGTCGGTGTATTCCTCGAAGAGCGGAACCAGCCCCGGCAGGTCCAGCCGTCCGTGCAGGGTTGTCAGGTTGGGTCGCTGGTGGATGCGAGCCAGCGGGAAGTGCTGGTAGCCGCTGTGGAAGTGGATCAGGTCGAAGTCGTCCGCCATCTGGAAGACCTTCTCCAGCATAACCGTGTAGTACGCGACATCGTCCTCGACACGCTCCGTCATCCGCAGCGCCTTCGGGCAGATCGGAACGAGCGTCGCCGACGTCTCCGAATCGCCGCTTGCAAACAGCGTCACCTCGTGGCCCTGGCGCACGAGTTCTTCCGTCAGGAAGGCCACAATGCGCTCCGTACCTCCGTAGAACCGGGGAGGTACGCTCTCATAAAGCGGTGCAACCTGTGCAATCCTCATCGATTCCACTCCATCCATGCGATGTACCAATGACTTCGGCGCACAACCGCCGCGTTCGCTGCTGACGAGAATGTGCGCCTCTCTATCTTTTATAGTATTGGGTCGTGGCGAAAAATTCCTGTTAACCGCCTAAAATAGGACTAAAATCTGACCAGTCAGGTCATATTGCAACGCAACGCTCTTGTGATAGACTTAAGCAGGAAGCCAATCTGGTGGTACTCTGGTTCTATGATCCAGAACATCGGAGACAGGTAGCAACCGGGCGTGAATACATTCCTGGCGGGCCTTGCCCGGCGCAAATGGAATATTGTCATTACCACGCTGGTCACCGTCATCATCGTCGCTGTCGGCACGACACAGGAGCCGATGTACCAGTCAAGTACGCTGCTGCGCCTGCTGCCCATCGGCGCCAGTAGCGACAACCGCAGCGCCTACCTGACACACCTTGCCGAGAGCTACATCGCCCTGGCAGAAAGCAAACTGACGACCAACCAGGTTGAACAGCATCTGCACCTCACCACCCTCCCCGAGTTCACCATCGAACGCGTCGAAGGCACCTCTGACCTGCTGATACTGACTGTCACCGCGCGCGACCCAGTCCTCGCGATGGAGGTTGCCAATGCCATCGCCATGGTGCTGACCAGCCACCCGAATGAGATGTACCTGCCTGCGGGCAGCCTCGCCAGCGCGGCCATCGAGGAGGAGGTCGCCGCCGTCGAGCAGGAGATCAACGAGCTGGAGGCCCAGTACTGGGCACTGGTATCTTCCATCGATGCGTCGCCGGAGGAGATCGCCGAGATCGACCGCACCATCGAGAAGCGCCAGCGCTATTACGACCAGCTTGTCGATGCCTACGGGGACTCCCGCGTGACCCGCGCCCTCCAGTCCAAACTGATCTCCGTCGTGCAGCCGGCGAGCATCCCGCTGCGGCCCACCACACACGGCATGACGCTGCTTGAGCGCATCGGTGTGGCGCTGGCAGCCGGGCTTGTAGGTGGCGTGACGCTCGCTGTCGTGCTGGACCGCACCGACCCGCGCCTGTTCTCGACGCAGCAGGCAGCCGACGCGGTGAAACTGCCCATCGTTGCGCGTGTGCCGGAGTTCAGAAGTGCATCCGGGGCGGTGGTCACAGACCCGCGCGGGCTTGAGGCCGTGCGGCGGCTGCGCACGCGCCTGCTCTCCCTCCAGCGCAAGAACGGCTCGAAAACCTTCCTCTTCACAAGCGCCGAGCCGGGCGAGGGCAAGTCAACCGTCGTGTCGAGCCTGGCGTACACCCTCGCAGAGAGCAATCTGAACGTGCTGGCGATCGACGCCGACATGCGCCGCCCGACGCTGCACAAGCACTTCAACCTGCCGAACCAGGTGGGCCTGAGCAGCGTCCTCCAGAGGGACGTCCTCGTACTCGACGCCGTGCAGAACACTGGCGTCCCGCACCTGGACGTGCTGCCCAGCGGTCCGATCCCCGACAGCCCGGCGGAGCTGCTGAGCGACCTCGACTTTGTGGAAGCCATGCTCGGTGAACTGGCCGGGCGCTACGACTTCATCCTGCTCGATACGCCACCCGCCATCGTCGTGACCGACGCCGCCATCCTCGCCCCTCTGGTTGACGAAACCCTGCTCGTAGTGATGCTCTCTCACTCCGACAAAAACGCTCCGGCAGAGGTGCGCGCGCTGCTGCAGCGGATGGGTGTGGAATTAGCGGGGGTTGTCGTCAACCTGGCCGACAGGGACGCCAGCTATCGCAAGTATCTCTACGGGCAGTACTGATGCACGCGCTGACAGGCGAGGAATAAGCGACATCATGTCACAATCCACAGAGAGCGGCTCGACCCCCCTGGCCCGAACCGTCCAGCGGCTTGCCGAGGACAAGTCCTGGCTGTCAACGCGCAATAGCATCCTGGCCGTGCTGGCGGGGCTTGTCATTGGGCTGCTGTCGCTGTACTCTCCCTGGGTCGGCCTGGGCGTGGTGGTGGCCCTGGCCTTTGTTCTGGCGGCGCTGACAAAGCCGGTGATCCTCGGCTACGCGATGATCATCGCCACGGTGATTGCTTCCGGCATGCCGCGTGACCGCATCGTACCGCTCCTCCGGCCCAACGAGGCGGCGATGGTGATCGTCTTTGTGCTGTCGCTGCCGATCATCCTGTTCAGCCCGCGCCACGTGAGCCGCCGGCTGCGCACACTCGACCTCGGGATGGCGCTGTTCCTACTCGGCATGGTGCTACTACCCGCCGCTTTCTACCTGCTGCGCGGCGAGACGCTCCTTCTGCAAGACGTGATGGCGCTGGCCGCCCCGGCGCAGTACGTGCTGCTGTACGTAGTCTTTCAGTACATCCCCACCAGCGAAAAGGACCGGCAGCGGCTCGTGTACCTCATGCTGATCGGCGGCGCTGTCGTCGCCGCCATCGGACTGATGCAGGCGGCTCGCCTGCCATTCATCGAGGGGTTTCTCCAGACATGGTACCCCTCCAGCCATCTCGATCAGGCGCGCGAGTATGGCCGGGTGACCTCCATCGTGCCCGGCTGGAACGTGTTCGGCATCCTGATGATGATCAACCTGCTGATCGTACGCTCGCTGTACATCTCCGGCGTGAAGCTCTCGCGCCCCGGCAGGCTGATCGTATGGATTGCCGCCGGCCTGTGCGGCGCGGGGCTGCTGGCAAGCGGCTCCTTCGCGGGCATCATCGGGCTGGGCATCGGGATATTGATTATCGGGCGCTTCGACCGGCAGAACTTCCAGCGGGTGCTGCTGCTCGGCATCCTGCTGGCGCTGGCGGCCTTCGTGCTGCGCTCGTTTATCGCCGAGCGGATCGAATTCCAGTTCGGGCAGGGCAACAGCCTCATCCCGCAGACGCTCCAGTATCGCTTCGAGCTGTGGGAGAGCACTTTCATCCCTGCCGTGCGGGAGCATGGTATCTGGGGCCTCAGCCCGGACTTCTCCGACGTGTTCCAGTGGGACTACGCCGAGAGCCAGTATCTATATCTGCTGCTGCGCTCCGGCATGGTGTCGCTCGTTGGCCATCTGCTGTGGGCGGGCATCACCATCGCCTGGCTGTACAGGCGTGTCAGGGAAAACTTCGGCATTTCCAGAAGCGTCATCGTCTCGGCGCTGGCGGTGCTTGTGGCACTGACCATCGCGGGCATCACCAACGAGGTGTTCTCGTTCAGCGGGGCGGTTGACTACCTCTGGATTTTGCTTGGCATTGCCGCCAGCACCGAGCGTGTGGCATGACCAGCCAGCGACCGGTGGCTGCGGTCGTGTGGGCGCCGGAAGGCGACCGCACACAGCAGTTCGCCGAGCGGCTCGATGCAGAACTGTACTGCATCCACTACCTGGAGTTCCAGCGGCCCATCCTCGCGCCGATCAAGTACGTCCCCCAGTTCGTCAAGACGCTCACCAGCCTCTACACACAGCATGCCCGGGTCGTCTACGTCACCAACCCGCCGGTGTTCGCCGTGCTGTCGGTGTGGTTCTACTGTCTGCTGACGGGCAGCACCTACATCATGGACACGCACTCCCCGGCCCTGTACTCGCGGCGATGGGCCTGGGCCACGCCGCTCCAGCGCGCGCTCGCGCGGCGGGCGCGGCTCAACATCATCGATCAGGAGCGCTTCCGGCGGCTGTTTGAGTCCTGGGGTGCGGATGCCATCATCCTCGAAAAGCCGCTCAAGGAGCTTCCCCGGCGTGCGCCGCCGTCGCGCGATGGCCCGTTCGAGATCACGGTGGTGAACATCTTTGCCGCCGACGAACCGCTCCAGCCGATCCTCGACGCCGCGCGGGACCTCCCCGGCGTGCGGTTCTACATCCTCGGCGACACCCGCCGCGCCGCCGCTTCCCTGCTGGCCGTCGCCCCGGCGAACGTCACCTTCACCGGCTGGCTGCATCAGGACGCCTACTGGCAACGCCTCCAGGCCAGCCACGCCGTCATGGCGCTGACCACCTACCCGCACTCGCTGCTGGCGGGCGGGCATGACGGCGTGGCGGTCGAGCGCCCGCTGCTGCTCTCCGACCAGCCCGCACTGACGGCCTACTTCACCGGGGGCGCGCTGTTCGTGGACAATACCGCCGCAGGTATCGCCGCCGCTGTACGGGAGATGCAGGCCACCTACCCCGAACTGAGGCAGCAGGTCATCGAACTGCGCCACGAGAAGCAGGCCCACTGGCAGGAGGAGTTCAGCGTCCTGCGCGCGGTGGTGGATGAGCTTGTCGGGTCTGAGGAGTGAGGTCGAAATAAAAGCGCCGCGACTAAACGTAGCGGCCCCGTTTCTGCCGTGCAGTTAGCGAAGCCACCCGCGCCGGGATGAGGGTCACCCCCGCGACAATTCTGCGACAGATCGCGTACAGATTCACGACCGGCGCGTGTTACAATGCACGGGCAGCAACAGCAAGGTGAGGCAAGACGTGGCAGTCATTCTCTTTGTGGAAGATGCAGTGGATCTATCCAGAGTCGTCGTGCGCGAGTTGGAGAGCGCTGGCTATGACGTGCTGCATACTGCCAGCGGCGAGACCGCCCTTCACCTGCACCGCGAGCGCCAGCCCGACCTCGTGATCCTCGACTGGATGCTGCCGGACCTCGATGGGCTTGAAGTGCTGCGCCGCCTGCGACAGTCCTCCCCCACCCCGGTGCTGATGCTCACCGCCCGCAGCGAGGAGGTCGACCGGGTGATCGGGCTGGAGGTCGGCGCGGATGACTACCTCACCAAGCCGTTCAGCATGCGGGAGCTGTTTGCGCGGATACGCGCCATCCTGCGCCGCGTTGAGATGATCCAGCAGCAGCTTGCCGAGGACCGCGCCCCCGCCGAGCAGGTGATCTCACGCGGGGCGCTGACGCTCGACCCCGGCGCATACCGCGCCACGCTGGGCGACAAACCGCTGGACCTCACCCCTACGGAGTTCAACCTGCTGCACCTGCTGCTGCGCAACCCGGGGCGCGCCTTCAGCCGTGCCTACCTGCTCGACGCCGTGTGGGGTGAGAACTACGTCGAGGGCGACCGCTCGGTGGACAACGCCGTGCTGCGCCTGCGCAAGAAGCTCGGCCCGCTCGGCGAATGGATTGAGACGGTGTGGGGCGTCGGCTACCGGCTGAGGGCTGAGTCATGAGGCGCTGGCTCGCATCGGCTCGCACCGCACAGGCATTCGGCGAGGCGCTTGCGCTCGCTGCCACGCTGATCGCTTTTGTGCTGCTCACCGACCGGCTGGACGACGGCCTGCGCCCGTCGGTTGTGTCGCTCAGCCTCCTGCTGACAAGCACGCTCTACGCGCTGCTGGCCGCGCTGCGGCGCGAGCTTCCACAGGGCGGCTGGGTGCGGCAGCTTCTCGAAGAGGCAGCGATCGCCATAGCCCTCACGGTCGTGCTCGGCGCACTGGGCTTAGGCCTGTTCGCGGCGCTGGGCATCGATTTGATGGAGGGACTGGTTGGGCCCTTCACGCTGGGCATCAGCGGCGTGCTGTATCTGGGGTTTCGCATCGCGGTGCGCATCTGGCTCTGGTGGGACAGCCTCCGCCGCACGCGTCTCGTCTGGTCGCTGACACACGCACACCTGGTCGTCGCGCTGGTCGTTGCGCTGGGGCTGATCGGCCTGTTTGTTGTCGGCTTTCTGGCGCCTGCCACCAGGTACTACGCCAACTCGCCGGAGACGGGCCCCATCGCGTGGGTGCTCGACTGGGTGGTATTCAGCGTCTTCCCGATGGCCAGCGTCCTGATCCTGTTCACCGTCGTCGGGCTGGCGCTGATCGCCCCGCCGTCCGCCCTGATCTCGTATTTCGTCGCCCGGCGCATGACGGTGCGGCTCAAAACCCTGTCCGAAGCCGCCGCCGCCTTCCGGCGCGGCGATTACGCCGTGCGCGCTCCCGTTGAAGGGCAGGATGAGGTGGCGCAGCTCCAGACCGCGTTCAACGAGATGGCCGCCGAACTGGAGCGCTCGATTGCCGACCTCAAGACCGAGCGCGACACCGTCGCCGGGCTGCTGGACGCCCGGCGCAAGCTCATCGCCAACGTCTCGCACGACCTCCGCACGCCCGCTGCCACCATTCGCAGCCATCTTGAGTCCGCGCTCAACCGCTGGCAGGAGGACGCGCCGCCAGACGATCTGCGGCAGGACCTGCTCGTCATGCTGGGCGAGATCGACCGCCTGCAAAAGCTCGTGGACGACCTGTTCCTGCTCTCACGCGCGGAGGTGGGGCAGTTGACCCTGCGCCGCCAGCCGGTGGATGTCGAAAAGGTGGTGCGGGCCGTGGTCAGCGCCGCCGCCCCGCCCGCGTGGCAGGCCCGGCGCGTCGAAGTGCTCGCGGATGTCGCAGATGATCTCCCCCACGCCCACGCCGACCCCGACCGGCTGGCACAGGCCATGCACAACCTTGTCCACAACGCGATCCGGCACACGCCGCCCGGGGGGATCGTCGCAGTGAGCGCCACCAGTGAGAACGGCGTGGTGCGCATTGCTGTACGCGACACCGGCGCGGGGATCGATGAGGCGCATCTGCCGCACGTGTGGGAGCGCTTCTACCAGGCAGACCCTGAGGCGGGCGGCGCCGGGCTGGGGTTGTCCATCGTGAAGGAACTTGTCGAGCTGATGGGTGGCACCGTCGCCGCCGAGAGCCGCACCGGTCAGGGAAGCTGCTTCTCCATCTCGCTGCCCCGCGCCTGAACCTGCACGGGGACGGCTGCGGTTTGCTGCACGAGCGCCCGCGCCACCGCTTTGACCTGACGGCGCAGCGCGGCGTCGCCCTCGATCATCTCTTCGATCCGGTTGCAGCCGTGCAGGATGGTGCTGTGGCTGCGCCCGTCAAGCGCATCGCCGACAAGCTGGAGCGGCAAGCCTATCTCGCAGTGGGCGACGTACATCACCACCTGCCGCGCGGTGGAGATCGCCCGCGTGCGGCTGCGCCCGCGCAGGTCGGCTTCCGCCACGCCGAACACCTCCGCAACCGCCGCGAGCACATTGCCCACGTCGATCTCGCCTGCGGCAGGCGCGGCGCGCAGTTCTTCGAGCACTTCCTCGGCCTCGTCGACGGTCGGCGCGCTGCGCGTTAGCAGGCTGGTGGCGATCAGCCGGTTCAGCGCGCCCTCAAGCTCACGCACGCTGCCCTCAACCTCCCGCGCGACTCTCTCCACCACGTCCAGCGGGATAGGCCCGTTCGGCGAGCGGTCCTGCGCCTTGCGGTTGAGGATTTCCAGCCGCGTGGGATAGTCGGGCGGCGTGATCTCGACGACCAGCCCGCCCTCGAAGCGCGAGCGCAGTCGGCTGTCCAGCCCGGCGATGGCGGCAGGCGGCGCGCCCGCCGTCACGACGATCTGCGCGTTCGCGGTCAGGAGGGCGTCGAAGGTGTGGAAGAACTCCTCCTGCGAGGACTCCTTCCCGGCCAGAAATTGCACGTCGTCCACGAGCAGCACGTCCACCTCGCGGTACTTCTGGCGGAACTCGCGGGTGTTCTTGGCGCGGATCGCCGCCACCATGTCGTTCGTGAACGTCTCCGAGGTGACGTACAGCACCCGCTGCCCGCGCTCGTGGCAGGCGTTGCCGATCGCCTGGAGCAGATGCGTCTTGCCAAGCCCTACCCCGGCGTGGATGTACAGCGGGTTGAACTGCACGGCAGGCGTGTTGACAATAGCCAGTGCTGCGGCGTGAGCAAGCTGGTTGCACGGCCCGGTGACGAAGGTATCGAAGGTGTGCTGGGGGTTGAGATTGCACGGGCGGCGCGGCTGGCGCTCCGGGCGCGGCTGCTCGTCGAGCGTGGCGAGCAGCGGGCCAGCTTCCGCCATGTCCGCCGCGTCCTCGGCGTGGGGCCTGTGTGCCTTCTCCGGCGCAACAACGAACCGCACTTCGACGGTGCGCCCGGCGATGCGGCCCACCGTCCGCACCACCGTTTTCTTCAGCCGCTTGTCGAGCCATTCCCGCGCGAAGTTGTTGTGTACGCCAATGATGTACGTCCCGTCCTCGTAAGCGATGAGACGGGCGCCTCGCAGCCACGCGTCAAACGTTTCGCGTGGAAGTTGAAGCTGCAGCTCGCCGTAGGCCGTCTGCCAGACCTCGGCGGCTGGTAGAGTCCGGTTATCCATTGTCGTACCAGCTTTAAGCTAGGCGCGAGCAACGTGAAAACAGGCAGGCTGTTTTCCGGTCGCTGGCTCCCGCAAGAGAGCGAAAGTTGTATAGGCTTGAAGCGTATAGGGTTTAATCTGCTAGTGCGGAATGCGATGTTGTACTCAACATCTTAGCAGAGGCTTCACTCAAAACACAATGCCCGCAGATTAAAGAATCACATGTTTTAAGAATGGGGAATGTTAAAGAATACGCGGCGGCACGCCGGTGGTAGCAGCAGCACACCCTGCCCCGGCCCGCTCGATACCGCCACCGATATGTGGGGGCTGTCGTTACCACAGGGGCCATATTTAGGAGGTGACAGCCGTGTGTAAGCGGAAGAGTCTCCATACACCGCAGAAATGTTAAAGAATCGCCGGGGATTGTAGCCGGATTCCGCCCGGTATGAATCCCTGGCCTGTCGCCAGCCCGGCGAAACCGCTAGCTGTCATCCAGATCGTAAGCGTCAAGGTCGCCGAGATCGAGCGTGCCATCGCGAAAGCCCTGGATGGCCGCCTCAACCTCCGTCCGCATCCCCTCAGTGACCCGGTCAAGCAGCGCCTCGTTGAACTCGACAGCGACGCCGTCATTGTCGAAGCCAATCCAGTATTCTTTACTGCCGAACGTCCCGGCAACGCTCTCCTCGATCATCTGCCGGTATACGATGGACCAGTCATAGACAAAGCTCGCCAGCACGTGGTCGGGGGCAAGCTCGGTCTGGTTGGCGACGTTGCCCATGCAGATCACGTCCGCCTCGGCGCAGGCAGTGAGCACCGCGATGCCGACGCCGTCGCCGCTCTGCCACAGCCGGTCCGCCCCCGCCTCGATCTGCCTCAGTGCGGCGTTCTTCGCCCCGTCTATATCGTTGAAGTCACCCACAAAGTCGGTGAGCACCGTCACGTCGGGGTTGACGGCCTCCGCGCCGAGGATGAAGCCGACGTGCCCCCGGTGAATCTCGGACACGTCCACGCCGCCGACCGCGCCAACTACGTCGCTTTCGGTGCTCAGCCCGGCGAGGATGCCCATCAGGTAGCCGCCCTCCTCCAGCCGCACGTCATACACGGAGACGTTCGGCGCGAGCTTGGTCCCGGAGCCTACCGCGAAATTTGTGCCGGGGTAGTCCGGCGCGACCTTGATGATCGGTTCCTGGAACTGGAAGCCCGGGCCGACGATGAGGTCATAGCCCTGCTGGGCATAGTCGATCAGCGCGGGCTCGATGTCCACCGGGTCGTAAAGCCCCTCAACCACGGTCAGGTCGACGGGCACGTCGGTCTGCTCGATGGCACGGTTCATCCCGTCCAGCACAGCCTGGTTCCACGACACGTCATCGGCGCGCCCCGGCAGGATCACCACCACGCGCAGCGGCTCATCTCCCGCTCCGCCCCCCTCGGCGGGCAACTCGGCGGCAGGCGGGGCAGTTCCCAGCCCTTCTGCGGAGGCCGGGGTACAGGCTGCGCTGAGCACCACCAGCATGGCCGCAGCAAGCAGGTTCTGCAACACCTTACGTGTGCGCATCATTTCTTACTCCTTCTGCGGCTGGGAAGCTACCGCCGGCCCACTGCTCTCTGGTGACATTCAGAATATGGCGTTTTTTCTGCTGCGTCAAGTACCCGGCGAACGTCGTGAGGAAACGCGAGGAAAGAGGTAACCAGGCAGCGGGATACTCCGGGTGTGCGCCTCAGCGCGGGGCGAAACGCTGCTCCTGCCAGGGGTCGCCGTTGTTGTGATAGCCCGCCCGCTCCCAGAAGCCGGGCCTGTCCTCTGCCGCAAACTCGATGCCCCGCACCCACTTGGCGCTCTTCCAGAAGTATCGTTTCGGCACGAGCGTGCGCAGCGGGAAGCCATGGTCAGGGTCGAGCGGTTTGCCGTCGTAGCGGTAGGCCAGCAGCACGTCGTGATCCAGCATCACATCAAGCGGCAGGTTGGTCGTGTAGCCCTGCTCGCAGTGAACAATGACGTAGCGCGCCTCCGGCCTGACGCCCGCCAGCCGTGCAAACTCGCGGAACGACACGCCCTCCCAGATCGTGTCGAACTTGCTCCAGCGAGTCACGCAGTGGATGTCACACGTAACTGTTGTCACCGGCAGGCTGGTGAACTCCTGCCAGGTCCACGTACGTTCCTCATCCACCAGCCCGAACGCGCGGAGCGTCCATGTTTCGAGGTTGGTCTCCGGCACGCGACCGTAGTGCAGCACCGGGAACTTCAGCGTGAGCGATTGCCCCGGCGGCAGCCGCCCCTCACGCGCGAACTTATCTTCCAGCATGCGCCTCTGTCTCTGTGACATCCCGCCTCCCCCATTCACCCGTCGAGCGAGCGTTCAACCTCATTGTACAACAGCAGAGAACCGGGTGCGCGCAGCCCGGAAAAACGAAGGAGGGGTCTGCAGGCCCCTCCCCGTGGCATCAATATTATGCATGCAGTATTCTGCGCGATTACTCGTCCGCAGGCTTGTCTTTGTCTTTGTCTTCGTCTTCCATGCCCTCTTTCAGGCCTGCCCGGAAACCGCCAACGGCTTCGCCAAGCTCCTTGCCGATCTTGGAAACACGACCGACACCAAAGAGGAGCAGGACGATGGCGAGGATGATGAGGAGCTCCATGGGGCCAAGCTGTTGAAACATGTTTCTTCTCCTTAATCGCGGCACAGCCGCAGCTACTGGGCCAAGTATACCGCTAACAGCACGCCAGCGGGAATCCTTGTGCCTCAGCCCGCTCACCCTGCCCACGAGATGCCGCACAGCCGCTCGGACAGGCTCCACAGTCGCGCCGCAACATCCTCGCGCTGTGCGTACCGGCTGGGCGGCAGCGGGCGGCAGTCCTTCCAGTACACGGCATCCGAGCCGCGCACCGACGGATCCGAGGCGAGAAACACGATGGTCTTTGCGCCCTGCTCCGGCGTTGCGCCGCGCCGTCGCCGCTGCCGCCAGAACCACTCGATAAATCCGCTCGTGTGCTTCTGCCCGATCTCGGTGTTGACCAGCCCGGGGTCGGCGGCATAGGCCCGCACCCGGCTCGCCGGGCCCAGGCGGCGGTTCAACTCAGCGCTGAACAGCACATTCGCCAGCTTGGACTGTTTGTAGGCGAGCAGGCAGTGGTAATAGCGGCGGTGCATGATGTCCCCCCAGCGGATGCGCGCTCCCCGGTGCGAGCTCGAGCTTACCGTCACCACGCGGGCCTCAGGCGCGGCCTGCAGCAGTGGCATCAGCTCATACGTCAGCAAAAACGGCGCGAGGTGGTTGACCGCGAACTGCATCTCGTAGCCGTCCTCGGTGGCGGTGTACCAGCCCGGCACAACGCCCGCGTTGTTGATCAGCACGTCGATTTTGCCGCCGCCCTCCGCCAGCACCCGCTCTCGGATCTCGCACGCCAGCTTACGCACCTGCCGCTGCGAGGACAGATCCGCCACGGCGAACGCTAGCCGCGCGTCGGGGTGCTCGGCAAGGATCGCGTCACGGGCTTCGCGGCAGCGCTCAGGCGAGCGCCCGACGCCCAGCACCCATGCGCCGCGCCCGGCGAGTTCGCGGACCGCCGCCCGCCCGATCCCGCTGGTGGCGCCGGTCACGACGATGGTCTTGCCTGTCAAATCATGGTTAGCTGTCATTTGGACGTCATCACCTCGCTGGTCGAAGACACAGGGATGGAGAGCGTATGTCGGACCGGCTGCCCGCGGTCGCGCCAGCGCCGGTTGAGCACCGCTGCAACAACCCGCTCCGGCAGCAGGTTCCCCACCATCAGTATAAACTGGCTGAAGATACCGGGCACATAGACGGCACGACCGGCAAGGGCGTGCTCGATGGTCATCGCGGCAACATCACCCACGTTCAGCGCCATGAGCCTCCCCACAAAGCCCTGCGCCTCGATGCCGCGTATGCAGCGAGGGGCCGTCGGCAGCCCCGCCGGGCACAGCGCCATGACGGTCACGCCACCCGGCTTGAGTTCCTCGTGCAGCGCCTTCGAGAAGTCGAGCACAAAGCGCTTCGAGGCAGCATACACGGCCTTCATCGGGATGGCAAAGTACCCAGCCAGGCTGCTCGCGTTGATGATCAGCAACCTGCGCGCCGGGTCGCGGAACTGGACGATGCGCCGGGTCATCTCGACCATCGCCTCAACGTTGAGGCGCACGATGCCCAGCAGTTCCTCGACGCTGCGCTCGACAAAGCTACCCTCATGCTCGATCCCCGCCATGTTGACCAGCCCGTGGAAGCACACACCCTGCCGCGCCACATCCTCCCACAAGGCCGCCCGCGCCGCCGGGTCGGTCAGGTCACAGGGGCGAATGCGCACCTCCACACCGTAAAGACGCTCCATCCCGGTCGCGAGCGGGCGCAGGCTGTCTTCTGCCAGATCAGTGAGGTACAGGTTCCAGCCGCGCGAAGCGCACTCGGCGGCAAAGGCTTTTCCCAACCCGCCGGCAGCCCCGGTGATCATCATGTAGCTGTGCAACGCCGACCCTCCATACCATCCGCAACCTTCTACGCGATGCGTTTGCCTTATATTGCGCCCCGGAGCATATCCATATCTAATGCGGAGTCGGAGAAGAGGAGGCTCGACGCGAGGTTGTGCGAAGAACCGGGCCGCGATTGATCATAGCCAAACCGGGCAGCCAGGTCCAAGGGGCGTACACCTTTTCTGTGTCATCTGTGGACTAAAAAGAGCGCCGGAGAGGCGCTCTTGGCGATTGCCACGCAGGCGGTAGCCGCAGCTAACGGCTCCCGCAATGGCACAGCTCAGGGTTCAGATCTTCTGGACTCTCACTGCTTGCGGGCCTTTCGCCGACTGCTCAATCTCAAACTCAACGCGGTCGCCTTCGTCCAGCTTGGCATAGCCCTGCATCTGGATCTCGGAATAGTGTACGAATACGTCCTTATCCCGACCTTCCGGCTGAATGAACCCGTAGCCCTTCTCCGCGTTGAACCACTTCACTGTGCCACGGACGCGCTCTGACATGACTCGTCTCTCCTTATCTTGCTTACCGCTACACGCACAGAACAACCGCTACCTGCACGCTTGAGTCGAGTATAGCAAGTTCGGATCACCGTCAACCAGTGCAACCGCCCCCGCCGGAAGTTTCAACCGGGTTGAAACCTGAACTCGCCAGGGTGGGAATTTCGGTTTCAATTTGAGGCCTAGTTTTGTACCGGGCTTCGCGCGATATTTGAACCGCAAAAATGCGAGTTTCACTATCGCTTTGGTATACTACATGCGGCTGGGAGGGCACCGGGGAGGGCCGCCCCGGCGTGAACCACGCTCCTCCTGGCCGGCCTAGAAGGAGGCACACATCTTGACCACCGTTCGCCGTTCAACCTTCCTCGTCATGGTGTTGTTGGCACTGCTGCTTGCCGCGTGCTCGACCGCCGCGCCGGAGCCAACCGACGATGCCGCCGACGCCGGTATCGTTGCCGAAGAGGGCGCCGAACCCCAGAGCCTCGTTGTGTACTCAGGCCGTAATGAGAACCTCGTTGGTCCGCTGATCGAGCAGTTTGAGGCCGAAACCGGCATCGATGTCGAGGTTCGCTACGGTGCGACCGCCGAGATGGCCGCCACCATTCTCGAAGAGGGTAGCAACAGCCCCGCTGACGTGTTCTACGGGCAGGACGCGGGCGCGCTTGGTGCGCTGGCCGCTGAAGGGCGCCTGGTCGAGCTGCCCGAGGACATCCTGAACCTTGTCGAGCCTCGCTTCCGCTCGGCGGATGGCGTGTGGGTCGGCACGTCGGGCCGGGCGCGAGTCGTCGCCTACAACCCCGAGAATGTGGACCCGGCAGAGCTGCCTGAGTCCATTCTGGGCTTCACCGCCCCGGAATGGAAGGGCCGTATCGGCTGGGCCCCGACGAACGGCTCGTTCCAGGCTTTCGTGACCGCGCTGCGCCTCATCGAGGG
>Ga0134093_1000472_pt1 | contig 48916 bp, 41 predicted proteins | sample 4_1taG_FD_94452 | JGI IMG/M metagenome (GOLD analysis project Ga0134093, IMG submission 94452) | Switchgrass degrading microbial communities from high solid loading bioreactors in New Hampshire, USA - 4_13_20_68_A1 metaG | ecosystem: Engineered > Bioreactor > Semi-continuous > Anaerobic >...
GGTATTGAAAGAGGTCCAGGACTCCAACGGCCGGATAATCCTGTTTATCGACGAACTGCATACCGTGGTGGGGGCTGGTGCTGCGGAAGGTGCCATGGACGCCAGCAACATCTTGAAGCCCATGCTGGCCCGGGGAGAACTGCGGGCCATTGGAGCTACCACTTTAGATGAGTACCGCAAGCACATTGAAAAAGATGCCGCTTTCGAACGGCGCTTCCAACCGGTAATGGTTGACCAGCCCAGTGTGGAAGATACTATCTCCATCTTGCGGGGCTTGCGGGAACGTTATGAGGTGCATCACGGGGTGCGCATCAAGGATGCTGCCCTGGTAGCAGCGGCGGTTTTGTCGGACCGCTATATATCTGATCGCTTTTTGCCCGACAAAGCCATCGACCTGGTGGATGAAGCGGCAGCAAAGCTGCGTACGGAGATAGACAGCATGCCGGCGGAACTGGACGATATTACCCGGCGCATCATGCAGCTGGAAATAGAAGCAGCAGCTCTGGAAAAGGAAACCGATCAGGCTTCCAAAGAAAGGCTCCAGCTGTTGCTTAAAGATCTGCAGGACTTGCGCAGTGAATCCGAAGTTATGCAGGCTCAGTGGCAGGCGGAAAAAGAAGCTATTGCCCGGGTGCGGGATATTAAAAGGGAAATGGAAGAAGTTCGCGCCGAGATGGAACGAGCCGAACGGGAGTATGACCTGAATCGTATTGCCGAATTGAAATACGGGCGGCTTAATGAACTGGAACGCCGTCTAAATGCGGAACAGGAAGCCCTGGCAGGCAAGCAGAGCCGGCTGCTGAAGGAAGAGGTGGACGAGGAAGACATTGCCCGGGTGGTTAGCCGCTGGACTGGTATCCAGGTCAGCCGCCTCCTGGAAGGGGAACGGGAAAAGCTGCTGCATTTGGAGGAGATCCTGCACCAGCGAGTTGTCGGTCAGGAAGAAGCCGTAAAAGCGGTAGCCGATGCGGTTTTGCGCTCCAGAGCGGGTCTAAAGGACCCCAACCGGCCGGTGGGCAGTTTTATCTTCCTGGGTCCCACCGGGGTAGGCAAAACCGAGTTAAGCAAAGCCTTGGCCGAAGCTCTGTTCGATGATGAACGCAATATGATTCGCCTGGATATGTCCGAATACATGGAAAAGCATACCGTAGCCCGTTTAATCGGCGCACCGCCAGGATATGTAGGCTACGATGAAGGCGGCCAGCTGACAGAAGCGGTACGGCGCAAGCCATACTCGGTGATACTGTTCGATGAAATCGAAAAGGCTCATAACGATGTATTCAACGTGCTCCTGCAGATACTGGACGACGGGCGTTTAACCGACGGCAAAGGACGCACCGTGGATTTCCGCAATACCATAATAATTATGACTTCCAATATAGGAAGTCATGAGATCCTGGAGTACCAGAACAGCGGGGGCGATTATGAGTTAATGAAGTCCCGGGTCATAAACCTGCTCAAGCAGTACTTCCGGCCGGAGTTTTTGAACCGGGTGGATGAAACTATTGTTTTCCATGCGTTGGGTAAGGAGCAGATTCAAGCTATCGCTGAGCTGCTGCTGAAGAATTTGGCCCTGCGTTTTCGCCAGAATGTGCAGGCCCACCTGCGCTGGGATAAGGCGGCCCTGGAACTGCTGGCTGATAAGGGCTATGATCCGGCTTACGGTGCCCGGCCTTTAAGAAGACTGATCCAGCATGAAGTGGAAACTCTTTTATCCCGCCAGATTATCAGCGGTAAAATTGGACCTGAAGATACGGTAACTTTAACGACCCACAATGGGGATATAGCTTTGCATATTGAGCACCATGACCGTCAAGAAGACTGACAGTTCTGAAGGCGTTTATTAAATTTCCACAAACTTGCTGTTGAAGATTGTTAAGACGAAAAAGCTGGCTGAAAAACTTAAAAAATATTATACTATAAGCAGGAAAATAAATATTTTTGCCGAATTACTAATACTTTTGGCATTTTAGAATAATGGAGAATTTATGCAGGAATCCAAACTGGAAATAATCACACTAGGCAAGTTTGAAGTCAGACGGGCAGGACAATTGCTATCGCAGGATAGCTCTTACCGAGTTTGGGATTTATTCAAGTATATAATAACCAACCGTAACACTGGCATAGTACCAGAATTAGCCCTGGAAAACCTCTGGCCTGATCAGGAATACTCCGACCCACGGGGGGCGGTTCGTGCCCTGATATTCCGCTTGCGCAAGTCCCTGGGCCAAAACCCTGGTACGGCTCAAGACTATATAGTCTTTTCCCAGGGCTGTTATCATTGGAATAAAAATGTGGATTACTGGCTGGACGCGGAAGAGTTTGAAAACATGGCCCGGCGTGCTCTTACTGTAAAGCATAGCCAACCCCAGCACTATGAAGATCTGCTGCTTCAGGCTGTTGACCTTTATGGAGGGGAATACCTGCCGGAAAGCTATTACCGCCAGTGGACCATTCCCGTTCGTAATTATCTTAATTCCTTGTACCTGCAGGTGGTATTGGAATTAATGGAACTTCTGGCTGCCCGGGGGGACTACTCAAAAATCATAACCATTTGTGAACAAGTCCTGCGAACTCATTCCTACGAGGAACAAATTCACCGCTATTATTTGAAGGCTCTGGTAAATGAAGGCCGGATCAAACAGGCCAGAAGTCATTATACCTATATTGATAACAAGTTCTATCAAGATCTGGGGATAAAGCTTTCTGCCGATCTGCAGAGAACAATACAAGCCCCGGGAAATCGGCAACCCGGAGGGGTGGGTCTGAACAGCATTCAGAACCATCTCCAGGAAAAAGCTGATAATCAGGGCGCTTTTATTTGTGATAGCGAAGTATTTAAGGATGTATATAATCTGGAACGACGCCGGGGAGAAAGACTAGGCTTGTCAGTTTTCTTGGCTCTGGTAACTATAATGGATGACACTCAGCAGATTGATTCCAGTGTAGTGAAAAAAGGAATGGATGAATTAGAAAGCTTTTTGGTGAAAAGCCTGCGCAAAGGTGATGTTATAACTCGTTGGAGCAATAACCAGTATCTGCTGATGCTGCCTGGCATGGCTGACGAGCTGGGTGAAAAAGTAATGGAGAGAATTAAAAATGGCTTTAACCAAACTAACCAGCATCTGACCATCAATACCGAAATTCAGCCTGTCCTGCCCCCAGAGATATACAACTAGTTTTTCTGATAAAGAAACCCTTATGTTCTGTATATTAAATTATTCCTAAAAATAATCGATTGTTTTACTAGCCTTATACTTTCACAAAAACTCCATATACAAAAAAGCAGGAATACCTCCTGCTTTCAGACTGCCGAAAAAGGCCATGCAAAGAGATCGCCACGTCGCTTCGCTCCTCGCGATGACATACCAAAAGGCCATCTTATGTGTCATTGCTGTGAAAATAGCTCCCAATTGTGCCATTGCGAGCGCGTAGCGCGTGGCAATCTCTATGGCAACTAACGGTGTGAGTTAACAGATCGCCACGTCGCTTCGCTCCTCGCGATGACATACCAAAAGGCCATCATTTGTGTCATTGCGAGCCCCGGAGGGGCGTGGCAATCTCGAACGTCTAACCGCTAAAAGACTTCTTTGACAGTCTGAGCAGGAATACCTCCTGCTTTTTTATTTGTTTAGATCATTTTGGTTTATTTGTTGATTAAAAGATTACTCCAGCTTACGGATAGATTATTGCCGTGATAACTCACTTTTACCGGTTGGTCGGAGTAATTCTGAGCGATATGTGATGGTGACAGTTCTACTAAATTATCCTTGCCTTCCTGGGGATAAATGCCGAAGGTGGGATCTACAGCGATCCAGCCGTAATTCTGGAGATAAACTTCTGCCCAGGAATGCCGGAATCCCTGAAGAGATACCGTCTGACCCTGTGACTTCCAGCTGGCACCGGTGAGTTTGGGATCAGTAAAACCATTAACCTGACGGGCTGGTAAGCCAGAAGCCCTGGCCAGTGCCACAAAAAGGGTTGCATAGTCTTCGCAAGCACCTTCACCGTTTTTCAGAGCACTCAGGGCTCCCTTGTTTCTGTAAGGAGAATTCAGATTGTAAGTCATGTGTGAGTTTATAAAGCTTCCTATTTTATTAACCTTGTCTAATTCACTTTCCGCTGAAGCTGTGAGCTCATTTGCCTTAGCAACTATGTCAGGATGGTTGCTTTCAATTTTATTGGCAGGATTCAGATACGGCTGCAGACCAGATACTGCAGAAGCCTGCAGACCGCCATTCGGTTTTACTTGCAGCGCATAATTAACCCTAATAGTCTCACTTTGCCCTGGGGCTATGGAGTCTATAACGATGTGAGCAATGCGGCTGCCCGCCTCACCTTCCACGATTTTTTCCACCTTATGGTCAAATGTTTCCTCAATGGTCTGCTGGTACTGGGAATCAGCACTGATGAGCGGGAGCTGGACTTTGACACCAGTGGTGGTCTGCCAGCCTGAGTTGGTTACTTTGACTGCTATTTGAATGTTACGGTTCAAAGAAATATCTCCTGCTTGTACCCCCCAAACCATATAGGGCAAACAGGTTGTAAAAAGAAGTGCCAGCACAAAGATTTTTGCAGTTGCTTGTAAACCCTTGGAAGACAACTAAATCCCTCCTGTGAGGGACCGACAAAAGGGTTTAAATATAAAAAACCCCGTCTTCGGCAGCCTGGCGATTATAGCTCCGTCGGAGCTTTAGACCCATGGATTTGCGTCCTTGCCTTTCGGCAAGTTTGCCTTTGTCGGTCAGGTTTCGATTTTCAGGAAAAATTTTCTTGAGCCTATTCTAAAACAGCTGCCAAATTCTTGCAAGCATTTTTCAAAATCGGCACCTATATATTATTTTCAACATTTTATGTACAGGTGGAAGCGGCTGCCAAGTTTCCATTATACGAGCCTGCAAAAATAATTCATTTATAACGCTCCTGTAATCGGCCTGTAACCCCTGCAGTGCTATAAAGGAATTGGTAAGAAATACAAGGCAGAGCAAGAAAACTTAGGTAGATACATAAGGAGGAAAAAGATTTGAGTTTTTTGCGGTTGAAGCGGTCAAGAATATTGGTATTGATGGTTGTCTTTTCAATGTTGTTTTCATGCGGTATAGCTTTAGGTAATGGTGATAACGATACTTTTACGCCAGGGGAAGGCACTGAAATTGACGTGCCTCAAGAAAACCCAAGTGATCCTGAGTCGCCAGGAGAAAACCAAACCGATCCGGAGATGACTGATAACCCGGAGGGGGACCTGAATGAAGAAACTGAAGGATCAGGAAGCCCTGAAGGAACAGGAGCACCTGAAGGATCAGAAGACCCTGTAGAATCAGAAGACCCCGAAGGATCAGAAGATCCTGACTTATCAGAAGAATTGTCAGAGGAACCAGGTCTGTCACCCCTCAGTGGTATAGTTATACTAAAAGGCGGACCAGATCCCGATTGGGATAAAAGTTCTCTTAAGTTTACGACTGAAGGTGGTACTAAGACAAGCTTTACCCTTACCAAAATAGCAACAAATGAACCTGAATCATATGAATACAATTTCAAAATCAAGCAAGGGGAAAAGGATGTAAAATCATTTTTGCTTAAAAGTGGCCAAGAACAGAAATACGATGATCTGCCAGTTGGCCAGTATAGTATAGTGGAAACTGATTCCTATGGTGCTGATGTCGAATTCTCTCCAAGCCATACTTTTTCAATAGTTGAAGGGTATAAAGAAATTTGGGCAAAGATTAAAAATGATGGTACCGCTATGCAGGGCACTACCGGCTGGCAACTGTATTATGCAGTATCTGGTAACCCAAAGAACGGGAATGTGATAGCTGAAGGACAAATCCCAGCTTTAGATCAGGGGCAGGAATATACATTAAGATTTCAGCCAACACAAGCCGGAAAATACATGTTTAGAGCAGAACAACGACCTGGTCATCCTGGTCAAGGGGAATTATGGAGCAAGGAAATAAATGTAAAAGATGTTGTCAATAATGTGGCTATAACAGTAACCAATATCTTTAATCCTGTTACACCCGATAAGGGAAGTGTAGAAGTCATAAAAACCCTCAGCACTACTGGTGAACCCCAGGAGGGTGTGAGTTTTACTCTTACCCCAAAGCAGGTTGAAGTACAACCCGTAGCTTTCATGAGTGCCGAAGGCACAACTGTTGCAACAGATGAGGATGGGATCGCCTTATTTGAAGATCTGGAACCAGGTGATTATGTCCTTACTGAACAAGTCCCCGAGGGATATATGACGAGTCTTACGGAGGACTTTACTGTAACTGTCACAGCAGGCCAAACTACCGAGGTGCCTGTGGTGAATACGCCCCTGGGCAGTGTTCAAGTTATAAAGATAATCAGTACTACGGAACAACCTCAGACTGGTGTGAAGTTTGAACTTAGAAGAGTACTTGATGAAGCTAGAAGCATCATCAATGCTCTCATCGCCTTTACCAACGAATTGGGTATAGCACTATTTGGAGATCTGGAACCGGGTGAATATGAACTTTACGAGGAAGTTCCAGTGGGATATACAACCAGTCTCAATGATGAAAACAGATTAATTACAGTGTTACCAGGCGAAACCACCAACGTAAGTGTTGAAAACACTCCAGAAGATTCTGAAGAACCCGGTGACGAAGAACCCGGTGATGAAGAACCCGGTGACGAAGAACCAAGCGATGAAGAACCCGGTGACGAAGAACCCGGTGAATCAGAAGAACCCAATACTCCAGGTGGCTCAGGAGGCTCTTCTGGTGGCGGCGGTTCATCTGGTGGAAGCGATAACACAATAATCGTAGAACCTGAGCCTACGGCGGTTTCGCCCGAACCTGAACAGGAACCCCAGATTAGGCCAGAACCTGTTGCTGTTGAACCAGAGCAAGAACAAGAAATTGTAGTACAACCTGAAGCAACAGCTGCAGGTCCCGAGCTTCCGAGAACTGGTGGCAATGCCCTGGCATTGATAATTAGCTCTTTAGTAGCAGGCAGTGGTATACTGTTAATGACCAGATCACGCAAGGAAGACAAATAATCTTCGATTAAGGGTCAACAAACCCATGGAGGAAGAGTGGGAGAAGTGCGAAAAACAAGACCACGATTAGCCTTGATACTGCTGATATGTGGACTTCTCCTGGCTCTTTCTCCTTATATTTATCATCGTTATTACCTTTATGTTAGCCAGCATGAGGTGGTGGAAAACCAGCAGCACATTCCGGCAGAGCCTGAGCCGGATGTGGTTGAGGAGGATTATCCTGAAAAGCTGGTGGAGGATACTGGAGTATTGGAGATTCCTGCTCTGGCATTGAAGGTCAGCGTAGGTTATGGGGTAGAAGAAGCAGATCTGGAATCTGGACCGGGATTCTACCCCCAGAGCCAATACCCGGATCATGGCAATGTCTCCATAGCCGGACATCGCAATGTCCATGGGGCTCCCTTTTTGAACCTTCATAAGCTGAAGGATGGAGACCAGATCATTCTTACTTACCGGAATAAACAGTATGTCTATGCAGTGGAAAAGGTATTTACCACCCACAGCCGGGATTGGAGCGTAATTGAACCTACTGCTGAACCTGTATTGACCTTGACTACCTGCACCCCCATTATCAAACCTCCTGGTGGTGATTATGACCGGCTTATAGTCAGAGCCAGGCTGGTTGAGGTCAAATCAAGCAATACTGGAAATATGTAATCTATACTCACAAAGGGGTATCAAGGGAACATTTGCCTTGATACCCCTTTTAAATGTTTCAGCGTTGGTTATAAAAAAGGGATAAGTCCTTACTCTTGTTTATACGAATGAATTTGTTTACTATTAAGAACAGACTGACTCCCTGCATTAATCTTTATTAACATATCGGCGGAAGGATTCTTACCAGGAGGTGTGCCCTATGCGTTGTGATTATCATTTGCATTCTTCTATTTCAGCCGATAGTCCCACCGATCCGTTCATGCAAATCCGGCGAGCCGAAGCATTAGGATTGGATGAGATATGTTTTACCGAACATTTGGAACTTCATTTTTATAGAGGGGAAGATTGGCATCTTAATCTGCAGGATTATAAAGAGCGGTTCGCCCAGTTATCCTCGGGGAAAGTCAAGATAAAATTTGGCATCGAGGCTGGCATTGCTTTGAAACCTGAGCATTTTCCTGAGCTGGAAAATGAACTGCGGTCCATGTCCTGGGATTTCGTGCTGGCCAGTGCCCATACCGTTGACAATGTTGATCCCTTTGACCCGGCTTTCTTTGCAGGGAAAACCTTGCCCCAAGCGTTTAAGGATTATATCAGTACCATTTTGACCGGTATTAAACAATTGGATCCGGATCTTTACTGCAGTGTGGGCCATATTGATTTTCCCGCAAAGGGTGTCCATTCGGAAAGGGATTCCCGGCTGTTCTACCGTTATGCTCCTGATGAGATTGATGCCTTGTTCAAATATATTATCCCTCTGGGCAAGTGTATAGAAGTGAATACCGCCACTTACCGCAGCCTGGGCCAGTTGGATCCGCCGGGAGAGGACTGGCTGCGCCGCTATGTAGAGTTGGGCGGTGAATTTGTCACTTTTGGCTCCGATGCCCATTCACCTGAGTATATCGCCTATCGCTTTGATGATGCGATGGAAATAGCCCGGCGTGCCGGAGTAAAATACTACGCCACCTTTGATCAAATGGTGCCGGTTTTTCACAGGCTGTAATACCTCTTAGGTTTAAAAGGGGGCGATGTCATATCGCCCCCTTCAGACAGTCGAAAAAGGCCATGTAAAGAGATCGCCACGGCACTTCGTGCCTCGCGATGACACGAAAGGAAGCTATTTTCACAGCAATGACACATAAGAGGACTTTTCATTCATCGTGGCCTGACAGCAAGATATAACAAAGCCGGGCTGGAGAGAAGCAGAAATACCTGTCAGGCTATCGAGTAATTGACCCCAAATTCAGGAATGATAACCGTTATTTCTGGATATAATCGCCGGACCAGGGCAGCAAAAGTTGCACAATCTACCTGGGAAGAAATGGGCGGAAAAGTGTCATCAAAGTGGTGAAGAAAAATACTGTGCGGTTTGAGTTTTTCTATAAAAGGAAGGGTGTATGTTGACAAATCTGACCGGCCTTGAAAGGGCACACAGAGAACACTGGCGCCCCTGGGGTACTCCTCATCGGCACATAGACTAAGACTGCCCAGGTGCAAGACTTTGGTATTTTCCCAACTGATTTCATAGACCAAAACCTGACCCTGGGGACAGTTTCTAAGAGTTCTGATGATGTTTACAAATTCCCGAAAATGGCCTACCAAACGCCGATTGAACAGAGTCTGGAACATCAACTTCAGATCAAATCTAATATGCTGACCTTTAAGAACTCGGATGGTAAAAGGACCGTTACTGATTATTTCTCCCGGGTTAATAGCGACTACTTGCTGGGCTGGAGCACCTCTTTTGATCAGTTGCCGGGCGGTTTCGGCCGAGCAAAAGACCTTGCTTTTCCCCAATGCTGCCACTGCCGGCACATCGAGGGTGTGGTCAAAATGGCCGTGGGTAATAAATATATCTCCCATCTGGGCCAGTTCCTGCACAGAAATACGGGGGCTATTTGGATTCCTGGATACAAATGGATCAAATATTATTTTGTGTCCTGCGTGACTGATGCATAGGGCAGCGGTTCCGTACCAGGAAATCTCCACTGCAGTCACCTCCCTCAAGCATGCTGGTGGTACTATACCCTCTGATAGGTTCATGTCTTAATACTCTTCTATTAACTAGCATAAGCTTTCCGGATGGATATGGGTAGATTGAACCAGAAGAGCCTGCTTCCTGCAAGGGAAGCATATCTTGTTAGAATAAGCAGAAATCTGTCATAAAAGCGTTGTGTACATCCATATTACTTGGTAAAATATCCATACAAAATTTCCTAGGACCATCACATGTTGTCAGGAAAATATCCATATTTCATGCCAAATGGGGTGACAGCTGCCTTATAATCTGCGTACGATCGGTTAATCAGCGATTTTGGGCACACTTCTAAAATCCGCACCATGCTCTGCTTACTAATTCATCAAGTAATATACCCACTCTTTATCTGAATTCCCTTGTAATGTGATAAAGATCGATGAAAAACTAGTTTCTTCTTTTTATATCAGGAAATAGCATAAACCCCAGCAGCAAAGAAGCCGTAAACCTTGGAGAATTAGTAGTATGAGTTAATTTTTAAGGGAGGATTACTGTTATGAAAAGTATCGGCAGCAGGTTGATGTTATATTTCTCTGTGACAATTCTAATCATAGGGGTAGGATTAGGCATAATTGCTTACAACGAAGCCTGCGATGCGTTACGGAACAATGCACGCAGCAGTTTAGAAGAATTAGCTGCCAAAGCGGCTACTATAGTAATCCGTGATTGCGACAACGACATAATCCTGATGGATATGATTGCCAATCGCAATGAAATAAAGAGCATGGATTGGGAAACCCAGTTACCTGTTTTACAGGAAGAAACTGCCAGGCATGGCTTTCTTACTATGGGCATAGTAAATCCAGATGGGAATGCCCGATACATAGATCAAGAGGAACAGACCTTCCTGGGCGACCGGGATTATGTAGTAAAAGCCTTTAATGGTGAAGTCAATATTTCTGATGTAATTATCAGCCGAGTCACAAACTCGGCAGTGATAATGTTAGCTGCCCCCATATACCAGGATAATGAAATAGCAGGGGTCTTAATAGCCCGCCGCCCGGGGACTGCTTTAAGTGATGTAACTAATGCTGTTCGTTTTGGGGAAAATGGTTATGCATTTTTAGTTAATAAAGAGGGAAATATTATTGCTCATCCAGATGACAGCTTGGTATTGGAACAACGCAACTTTATAGAAGAAGCTAAAACCGATGCAAGCCTACAGGCTTTAGCCGACATTATAACTAGCATGATAAACGGGGAAGCAGGTTTTGGCAGTTATTCTAATTTAAATGGCGACAAAGTGTACATAGCATATACGCCGGTGGCAGGTACGGACTGGAGTTTAGGAGCGGTTGCGCTCCAAGAGGATGTCTTATCAGAATTGTCAGACCTGCAGAGGGGCATAATCCTTGCCACCATTATTCTTATTGTTTTAGGATTAGCATTAGCTTTCTTTTTCGGACGGGAAATTGCTCACCCCATTGTCCTTTTATCTTCCGTTTTAGAGCGATTCGCCAAGTATGATTTAACTTTTGATCAAAATAACAGAGCTCTTAAGTATATGTCCCGCAAAGACGAAATCGGCACCATAACCAACTCTATTGCTGCCCTGCAGAATAATTTTGTGCAAATCTTAAAAGACATTGACGATCAATCTAATCAGGTGGCCGCCGCCGCTGAAGAAATGACAGCGATTAGTGACCAAACCTCAGTTGCTGCCGAGGAAATAGCCAAAACTATTGAAGAATTGGCGCGTGGCGCTGGTGATCAAGCTGAAGATACCGAACAAGGAGCCCAAAAAGTTAATGAACTAGCTGAAATAATTGAGGCTGACGAAAAACTCCTGCTTGACCTGAACCAAGCGGCTGATCAAGTAGCCACTTTGAAGGATGAAGGTTTTGTTACTTTAGAAAATCTCCTGCAGAAAACCGAAGAAAGCAACCAGGCGGCTATGGATATTTTTGCCATTATTCGAGAAACTAACCAAAGTGCCGAGGGTATTAAAACTGCCAGTGAAGTAATAAAAAGCATTGCCGATCAGACTAATTTATTAGCTCTTAATGCAGCTATAGAGGCCGCTAGGGCAGGGGAACATGGCAGGGGCTTTGAGGTAGTAGCCGAGGAAGTAAGAAAACTAGCGGAACAATCCAATAGTTCGGCTCAGGAGATAGATACTATTATAAATGAACTGACCGTAAAGACTAATAAAGCCGTTGAGACTATGACGATGGTAGGAGAAACCATCAGCGAACAAACAGCTAGTGTAAATGATACTAAAAGTAAATTTGAAGGCATTGCTGAAGCTATAGAAAAAACCAGACAAGCCATAGAATTACTGAACAGCTCAGGCAAAAAGATGCAGCAAAAGAAGAATGAAATAATCGAAATCATTCATAATTTATCTGCTATTGCTGAGGAAAATGCCGCAGGAACAGAAGAAGGAGCTGCCTCTATTGAAGAACAGACAGCCTCAATTCAAGAAATAGCCAGTGCCAGCCAAGCCTTAGCCAAACTAGCAGAAGAAATGCAGGTTAAGATAAAACAATTTAAGTATTAATTTATTCATCGTACGGGGAGACGGTGGGGGTCCGCCCAACCCGTCTCCTTGCCTTGTCAAAGATTACCGCTTCTTATTGCTGGTATTCGAACTGCCTATTTTTCAGCTGGTATGGAGTTATTTCTTATGCTCTCAGTGCCGCCTGTCATAACTCCCCGCCAGCGGTTCCCCCAACCATCTGAGTGTAGACATGTCATAATGGAAGATCTGTCCTGAAATATTTGTGAAGCTAGTAAAAAGATTTTTATTTTGTTAACGTTTTTGTTAACGGTGAGTGTTTTTTGGTTATTATGTAAAAGTTTTTTCATTTTAATTGCCTGGAAAATAACTGTGCTGTGTTGTTGCGAGAAGGCAAGCGTACTGTGCAAGCTATTGAGGACGGGCCAACATATTCAGACAGCGATATATCCAGCACCATACTGGCAGGATACACCGACTCTAACACAGCCTCTGACTATGCAAAACAAGGCATAGCCGCCTGTGTAAAAAACGGAGAAATATCCGGGCGCAGCTCAGATACCTTGGCCCCCAAGAACAGCATAACCCGGGCCGAGGTTGCAGTAATCGTACAGAGGCTGCTGCAGAAATCCGAATTGATTTAGAACGAAATATCCCGGAAGTGAAACCCTGGAGTTGGAATTAATAAAGGAGTGCTAACCCAAGGGGTCAAAAAGTGAGGGAGAGGGAAAGTTATGAATGAAAAGAGTGACCGCATTGCGGAAATAATTGAAAAAAACCTTAAGGAAAAGGGAAAAAACTTTGAAGGGTGGACGGAGTTTAATAGTGCACCTGTGCCTTCCGGAGAGATTGTGAGAACCTACCCGCTGGGAGATACGGTAACAGGTATTCTCTATTCTGACGGGACGCTTGTGATCTCTGGCACCGGGCCAATGTATAACTATTCATCCGGTAGCCTTGTGCCCTTTTATTTAAACAAGTCCTCCATCACCTCAGTTGTAATCAATTCGGGAGTGACGACCATTGGCAATCGTGTGTTTTTTAACTGCACCTGCCTGAAATCCATTACCATTCCGAATTCGGTCACAAGTATTGGGTTATATGCATTTTTTAACTGCAGTTCCCTGACTGCCGTTAACATTCCGGACTCTGTTAGAAGCATCGGGGATTATGCCTTTGAAAATTGCGTCTCTCTCACCTCTGTTAATATACCAGACTCAGTAAAGGTTATTGGGGTTTTCGCTTTCAGCAGCTGTATATCTTTGGCTTCTATTGCTATTCCAAACTCAGTTACGAATATAGGCATTCATGCGTTCCTCGAGTGCAGATCTCTGACTTCCGTTACCATTCCCGACTCCGTTACGACAATTCAAACCACAACGTTTTATAATTGTACCTCTCTGGCTTCCGTTACCATTCCCGACTCAGTCACGAGGATTGATTCCAACGCCTTTCATGGTTGTACCGCCCTGACCTCGATAGTTATACCTGCCTCAGTTACAAGTATAGGTTCAAAGGCATTTTGGGGATGTACTTCCTTGAAATCCATCACCGTTCTTTATAACGGCAGCAATCAGTTGATTGGAACATCTGCTTTTGCGACCAATGCCCCCGGTGAAAAAACCGCGGATGCCTATTCTGCGAACACGAACTTTATCAATGCAGCAACTGAGGCCGGGTATACCATAAACTACCTTGATCAATATACGGTAACGTTTAAGGATTGGAACGGAACGGTATTAAAAACCGAAACTGTGAAATACGGGGAATCTGCTATTCCTCCGGATAACCCTACCCGGACTGGCTACACATTTATAGGATGGAGAGGTACATACAGCAATGTTACTTCCGATCAGGAAGTGATCGCCGCTTATGAATTAATGTCTTAAACCATCCTTAGACAGGGCAGTCAGCAACGGGGATTTAGAAGGAAATGGCCAGGTAAACTAAACCCTGGGCACTTTTTTCACTTCTGAGGGATATACTGCTCCATAAACCGGAGGGGTTTCTGATATAATCTTCCAATAGAGTATTTTAATTGGAAGCGGGGTTAATTATATGACGGGTAAGATAATTCTTAAAACAGTTGGTATTTGGGTTTTGACATTTTTAATACTTGGCTTTGTCCCCGGGGCGGCCTATAACGCTTGCGCTGCCGCAAATACGATTATGGATGTCAAAAGCGGCCAGTACATTCCTGTGCTTATGTATAACGGCATGACAGAAGTGGCTTCCGTAGGGGCATACGCCCAGGCAAAAGGTGCTTTTGCCGCCATAAACGGCACATATTTTGATGCTTACTCTACGGAAGATCAAGTAATTGCCAAAGGCGGGGATGTAAATATATTGCGCACCTTTGGCTCCTTATATGGAGCTCCCCTGAATTTTCCCAGCGGGGTGTTGATCGACAATGGCAAACTGATCCACGGGGCAGGATATGGGAGCGCCACAGGTCAATGGGGCGGTTATTTAGGAGGCATTACCAAACAAGGCACATTTATAGTGGATCAAGTAAGCTTGAAGATAGAATTTGTGGTGGATGGATGTCCCAGCACCGTATGGCGGGTAAACCATCCCAGTTATGAGCGTGATTCCGTTGTCTTGTATGACGAAGCCTTCGGGCGTGACGTGCAGCTTAGACCTGGGGACAAAGCAGTAATAGTAGAGGGCGGGATAATCAAAGATATTGTGTCCCGTGGCCCGGTAAAAGTACCATCCGGTGGCTTTATCGTGGTAGCCTCTGCTTCCGCCAGAGTATTTTACGGCAATCAAAGCATAGACGAGATTTTCTCCATTGGACAACCGGCTTACTGGACCTGGGATATTTACTCGCAGAAAGGGTATGACTTCAAAGACGTTTATTTGGCGGTAGGTTCAGACGCAGCCAAGATAAATGGCAGCGGAGGGGCCAACAGGACCTACATCGGGGAAACCCCGGATGGCAAAATTTCCATCGGAGTGGGCAATGCCTCAGAATGTGTCAATGCCTTGTTCCTGGACGGGGGCGGGTCTATTGCCTATTACAAGGATGGCAAATACTTAAACGGCCCGGGCAGAAATGTCAGCAACGCCATTGGCTTTATACGGACAGGGCAAAAAGAAACCTCCGTTATCCCTGTCCAAATGGCCCAAGCCAACCCGTTCACGGTGGATATAAGCGGAACTAAAACGCAATTCCAGGCCTTTTTGATAAACAACAATAATTATGTAATGCTAAGAGATCTGGCCTATTATCTGAATGGCTCACCTGCCCAATTTGAAGTCACCTATGATGCCGCTAAAAAGGCTATAAGCATTTACAGCCAAAAACCCTATACTGCCCAAGGCACTGAAGGCAATGTAAAGGCAGACAAAAACAAGCCCTATACTGAAACCGCTGTTAAAATCTATATAGACGGGAAAGAAGTAAACCTGAAAGGCTACAATATTGAGGGCTATAACTACTTTAAATTACGCGACCTGGCAGCGGCTCTGAACTTTGACGTGGATTACCGGGATGGGCAAATATATATTGAGCCCGAGAACCCTTATACGGCTGATTAACCAATCTAGTAAAAGCAAATTCCAGCTCCTGGTGCTAAAGTTATCTTAATACACCCGGAAATATGCGGCGGTAATTGTCCAGAATTTACTGTAATAATGGTCAACACCTCTTGGGGAGAGGCAGTTTAAGACTGCTCTCCCCAGATCCTTATCTAGCTTCAAAAACTGCCGCACGCCGGACTATTATCCCTCCAAAACTTTCCTCCCCATTTTCAAGCACAATTCACCAACCACCTTCATATAGTATAAAGCGCTCAATGTTTGTGGAGGTGGTATCTTGGCCATCCTGGGTTGGGCTTTAGCCATAGCCGCCCTGGTAAAAGGAACTCTGTTTCTGTTCGGCTATTTGAACAATCAGGTATTTCCGCAGCCCTTGGACGAAGCTGATGAACGGATGTATTTGGACAAGATGAGGTCGGGGTGTGAGGAGGCCCGCAACAAGCTGATTGAACATAACTTGAGGTTGGTTGCCCATGTGGTGAGAAAGTATGACAGCAGCGGCGAAGACATGGAGGATTTGATTTCTATAGGGACCATTGGACTTATCAAAGCCATCAAGACTTTCAATGAGGAAAAGGGAGTGCGGCTGGCTACTTATGCGGCTCGCTGCATAGAGAACGAAGTTTTGATGCATTTACGCAATATAAAGAAAGTAAAACAGGAAGTCTCCCTCTATGACCCCATTGGCCATGACAAAGAAGGCAATGAAATATCTTTGATTGACATTCTGACTACCGATAATGAAATCATTGATATACTGGAAGCCAAGCTGCAAGAGGAAAAAATCAGAGGGAAGATGGGGATATTGACCCGGAGGGAGCGGCAAGTTATTGAAATGCGCTACGGGCTTTTTACCGGGCTGAAAGAGACCCAGCGGGAAATTGCCCGTAAGCTGGGCATATCCCGATCATATGTGTCCCGCATAGAAAAACGGGCTCTCAAGAAGCTGATTAAAGAAATAAATCTGAATGTAAACTAATTACCCCGGCAGGCAGCTGTATCCGTGCTGCCTGTTTTTTGCCCGAAAAAAAGGCGGCTAGTGAAGCCGCCTGGTTGGGGGGTGTGTGTGGGCTAATTAAATAATAAATGTGTTTCGTGAAGAACTCTGCCATTTACGGATTTTGAATATATTCATCCGCGAGGCTGTATACTTCTTCTCTCAGTACTTTGTCTGCTTCGTCAGGATTAGGTTCCGGACGTTTGAACATCTTGGCAATTGCGTCCACCTGCTCCGGAGTGTTTAAGGGTTTGGCATAGAGATCCATAGCATAGGTGGAAAAGTCTCTGACGAAAACGTCAAACATCTGGTTCAGTACCTCTTCGCTGACTCCTTCGATTTTGGCACTTTCAATGATTAGCTGCCCGTAGGCCACCATGGTGAACAGTTCGCCCACTGCCAGCAGGTAATCAAAGTCCTGCATCTGTTTGGCGATATTCTGTCCGGAAACCATAAGGTAGTTCTTGTAGGCATTGATCTGATCGATAAATACCTTTACATTGGGCAGGTGAGATACGCTGTTGTAGGCGATCATGTAGTCATGGAATTTGGTTTTGGCATAACCGCGGGTGCGTCCTTGGTGGAACAAGAAAGTGTCATCGCGGTTATCGGTTATTCTGCCCACTTCTTCAAATTCGCCCGGCATGAACATGTAGCTGGGGATCAGCTTGGCAATTAAAGCCATGTTTACGTGACGGGTGCCTTCCAGTTTGGGGAATCCTCTCAGCTCAGCCACTGCCTGCTCGAAATACATATCTTTTTCAAAACCCTTGGCAGCAATAATATCCCACAGCAATTCATGAACCTGTTCGCCCTGGATGGCTACTTTCATCTTCATGATGGGGTTGTAGAGCAAGTACCTTTTATCATTCTCATTTGCCACTCGCATATAATCTGTAGCCCGCAAACCGAAAAGCTTCATGCCCAATAGTCTCAGCCAGGCATCCAAGAAGAGCCGTCTTACATGAGCAAACTCAGTGACTTTTTTCCCGTACAGAACCCGGTGGGAGGCGTGATTGATGGCTTCATAGAAGGAATGAGTTACAATGCCTGTTGCACCGGAACCAATGTTAAATTTGCATACGTTGATGGTATTTAGCATATCATCCCAGGCTTTGGGGCCGATAGTGCATATATCATCCGGGGTGATGGGGTAGTCCCGCAATTCAAATTCGGCGACGAACTGCTGGTTGCAGTCAACGATGTTCTTTACCAGGTTGTAGTTGGGGTGATTGGAATCAACTACAAAGAATACATAATCCCCGGTATCAGCCATTTTGCCGAATACTGATATGACGCTGGCCACGTTGCCGTTGCCTATATAGTATTTGCTGCCGTTGGCTACATAAGTGCCGTCGCCTTTGGGAGTCAGGGTCATTTCCGTAGAGTAGATGTCAGCGCCGTGGGCTTTTTCCGACAGACCGAAAGCACAGAAGGGGTTTTCCTTCAGTTTGGCAACACACCTGTGCTTCAGTTGTTCATTGTCGCCCATGAGTACCGGATTAAGCCCCAGGGCGGATACGTGGTAGCAGTACCAGTAAGCAGCCCCATAAAAGCCGCAGATTTCCGAGAATTCATACATCCGGTAAGTGCTGTAGTACTGGTTGGGGTCGGAACCATAGCCTTTGGGGAGAAACAGGGTTTCAAAAATGCCTTCTTTGGTCACGAACTGCCTGAAGTCTTCGGCAAATTCCCGATTGTGATACTGCTCTTTCTGCTTGGCCAGGCCTTTTTCTTCAAACCAATCAATGGTTTTAAGCATAATCTCTTTGGATCTTTCGTCCGGATAACCACGGTCACGATACTTCTTAGGGTTGAGAAGCAGGTTAGTCATGCCATTTAACTCCTTTCGCAAAAGCAATATTTTAAATACAACAATTCAGCTAATATGGAGCGAACCGGAATATTAGCCAAAGGTTATCATAAAGACGGGAATCTGTCCCTGTTTAGCCCGTTCCGGTTTGTTGTCGAAGTATTCCGGGTCTTCCTTTTCCATCTTGTCTGTAATATGTTTGTAGGCGCGTGCCTTCATTTCCCGCATAGCTGCCCGGGATTTGTTGAAAGTCTTGGCAAAGGCTACGGCTTCTTCTACGGTTTTTTCCGCATTCTCGCAGGCTTTAATGATGACATGGTTTTCCTCCAGCTCTTGCGCAGTTATCCTGTCTCCCCGCAGCATCATTCTTTTAAATAGATGGTCGGGGATGATGGTACTCATCCATTCGATCATGGAAGGTGCCATCTGGATTCCGGTATCTATCTCCGGGAAGCACATAAAACCACGATCTGCCCTCATAAACCGGAAATCACAGCAACCGGCCAGCATCGCGCCGTTGCCGAAAGCATGCCCGGTGATGGCTGCAATGGTAGGAAAGGGAGCCATCATAAGGGCTCTGAATACCTTATTATTCCCATACAGCCACCGGCTGATGGCATCAAAATCTCCGGCTTTCATCTGTTCAGTAACCCAAGCTAAGTCAGCGCCCAGACAAAAATTCTTCGGATCACTGGAGGTAAGAACCAATGCTTTAATTTCCTGATCAGCTTCAATCTCGTTGTATACAGACAGCATAGCTTCCGCCCAGGCGGGATTGTTAAGGTTTTCACCGTTGTTCATTATCATGATGGCCACCGTACCATCTTTTTTCCACTCTACAATAGCCATTTGTTTTTCTGGCCTCCTTACCAGTTCTAACTATATTATCAGCCCTAGAAATAAGATTTAACCTGGCGAGGCTTTTCCACCCTCCCTTCATAAGCTATAAGCTAATTCCATAGTAGTTTCGAGTTAGTAATGTTGTCAACACAAAATTTCGAAAGTGAAATATTACTACTCGTAGAAGGAACGCGAAACAGAGTGATAAAACCAGCAGGGGCGGCGAGAGTTGTATATTCATGCAGGGAAACCTCAAAATACAGCGAAATAATAGGGCGGTGATGAGGATGATGGGTGTGGACAGGCGTTTGCTGGCTGCTGTGGTAGTAGCCCTGCTGATCGCTTTTGGGCTGGGCTCTTATTATGGTGCTTATCAGGAACGCCAGAAAGCAGCCGATGAATTCTCCTTAATAAATGAGGAAAGGCCCGCAGAGAACTTAGAGGCCCGGGAACAGCCGTCCGAAATAATGGTATATGTCACCGGTGAGGTGGAATATCCCAATGTATATCGCTTTTCTCCCGGAGCCCGGGTGTATGAAGCTCTGGAAAAGGCGGTGCCTAAACCCACGGCGGATCTGCGTTATATCGATCTGGCCCGGGTAATGGTTGACGAGGAAACTATTCTGGTTTCTGCCCTGGGGGAATCAACTGCACCGGGTGGGGCTCAGTCTGCTTCGGCAATTTCACCCAGCGGCAAAATAAATATCAACCGCGCCAGCGCAGCTGAGCTGGATCAGCATCTCAGCGGCATAGGTCCTGCCTTGGCTCAGAGAATTGTAGAATACCGGGAGAAAAATGGTCCCTTTCGCAGTATCGAAGAACTGCGCAATGTCAGCGGCATCGGGGAAAAACGCTTTGCGGAAATCAAAGACCAGGTTGATGTAAAATAATGCTTTCCGCTGCCGGGAATAAACCCAATCTGTTTTTTCAATATCCCTGGTTTGCCGCATTTCTGTGTGTGACTGCTGGGGCGGTCATAGCCTACTACCAGGTGTGGTGGTATGTACTGCCCGTCATATTGGCCTTGCTGGTCCTGTATATCGTCAAGTCCCGCTGCCGCATCTCCCTGGGCTGGGTAGCCTTGACTGTTGCTGCGGTTATATTTTTCTACCCGTCTTTCTCTCCTTATCCTGGTGACCTGCCGGCCGTTGAAAACAAGACGGTGGTGGGCACTGTTGCTTCCATTCCCAAAAAAGACGAAGATCGCACTCGCTTCGTTTTGTCTACCGGTGAGGACAACCGCTATCATCGCCAGTACCAGGTAGTGTGCCGCTTTGACCTGCCGGTACATAAAGGTGACCGGATATGGCTGACCGGATCCCTGAAACCTCCCCATCGCGCCGGTAATCCCGGGGAATTTGACTACCGGCAGTACCTTTACCATCAGGGCATCTATTATATCCTGTCGGCGGAAGAAGCCAGTGATGTGCTGAAAGTAGAGAGAGCCAGGGGCTGGCAGGGGCTGGTAAACAGCTATCGTGACCGCATGTACCAGGTCACCAACCAGTATTTAACTGCCCAGGAGGCGGCTGTTCTGCGGGGAATGCTCCTGGGTGACATAGACGATATTGATCCGGAGTTATATGAGGAATTCCAGAATACCGGTATAGTCCATTTATTCTCGGTATCCGGGGTGCATGTCGGCTTTTTGCTTCTGCTGTCCGGATGGCTCAGTTCTCTGCTGGGAGCCAAGCGTTTCTACAAACTGGTGGCGGGCATTATCCTGCTGCTGGTCTATGGAACCCTGATATCCTGGCCGGTGCCGGTTATACGGGCCTCCATAATGGGAGGCATGGGACTGCTGGCTTACTATTATGGCCGCCCCCGGCAAATGCTGAACAGCCTGGGAATATCCGGCCTGCTGATAATACTGTTTGACCCTCATGCCCTGTTTACCATATCCTTTCAGCTGTCTTTCCTGGCTACCTGGGGACTGCTGCACCTGTTTCCCGTGTTAAGGTCGCGCCTGCCTTATTCCGGCTGGGCGGTGGATCTGATCCTGGTGCCTTTTTGTGCCCAGTTGGCAGTTATTCCGGCTATCGCTTACTATTTCAATTTGCTTTCTCCAGTTTCCATTCTGGCCAATCTGCTGGTTACCTACCTTTCCGGAGCTGTAGTTATGCTGGGTTTTGCAGCCCTGGTCCTGGTGCTGGCTGCTCCCCTGGCAGGGCTTTGCCTGCTGCCGGCTGGATTATGCATACAATTGATACTCCTGGCCACCCACTTTTGCGATTCCCTTCCCGGTGGGGTGTTATGGGTGGCTACTCCCGGAGTACCAGCCATAGCCGTTTATTATGCCGGATTGCTGCTGCTGTTCACCTGGCCCCAAAACAGCCGGTACTACAAGCAGGCTTTGGGGGTGGGAACGGCGTTGATACTGGTTTTTCTCACCGCTATCTGCTGGCCGCCGGCCTGGCAAAACCGGGGAACCCTGGAAATAGTGTTCATAGATGTAGGGCAGGGAGATTCCATCCTGATAAAATCTCCCCAGGGACGTTTCATCCTGGTGGATGGAGGCGGCAGCCAGTTTTATCAAGTAGGGGAGATGAAGCTTTTGCCTTACCTGCGCCACCGGGGTATTAACCGCCTGGATTTGATGATCAGCACTCATCCGGACAGCGACCACTTTCTGGGTTTAACCGAAATACTGAACAAGATTGCAGTGGAGAGATTTGCCTACCCCCTGGCACTCCGTGATTCTCCAGCCTATGCGGAGGTTTTCCGGCAGGTCCGCCAGCAGTCTGGTTCCCTGTTGGGCCTGCAAGCCGGGCAGGTTTTGCAGGTGGAACCAGGCTTCTATCTGGAAATCCTCCATCCTCCAGGAGAGGTTGCCATGGCTTCAGGGGCCAATCATTTTTCCCTGGTTTTAAAATGCCGGTATCAAAACTTTGCCGCCTTGCTGCCTGGGGATCTGGACAGGGAAGGACTGGAAGAACTAGCCGCTCAAAAAGAAGCTATGCAATGTGATGTGGTAAAGGTACCTCACCACGGCAGCAGGTATTCCCTGGTGGAGGAATTCTATGCTATCTGTCAGCCCCGGGCGGCAATCATATCTGTGGGAAATAATCAATTCGGGCATCCTCATGAGGAAGTTCTTGATGCCCTGACCGGTCAGGGCATACAGGTTTACCGTACCGATCGGCAAGGGTTGGTTCGCTGCACCAATGACGGAAATTGTCTTAGAATCGACACTTATTTAAACTAAGCGTATTTTTCAATGGTTAAATATTTATTTCGAAATAAAGGAAAAAATCTTCTTTATATCGAACCTACCTATTAAAAGGCATTTCTATTACCAACACCATAACAGGATGGGATATTATGCTTAAGATCATAGACCATAAAGAATACCGGCAGCACCTGCTGCAGAAGTGCTTCCAACTATTCTTCCCCAAAAGCTTACCGGATGTAACTATGCGACCGCTTGCCATGGAATTGCTCTTTCCGGAAACTGTTCCTTTCAATAAACTAGCCTGCTATTTTCAGGAAATATTCGTAAGCTGTGTTGAGGCTCGCCATGAAGGTGGTGATAGCTCCCAATAGGTGCCGGTAAACAACAGAAAAGGGAAAGGAGATGGTTTGATGGAGAAGACTTTGCAGGAGTATGAAAAGGAGTTTGAAGAGTTTTTAGCCCGAGAAAAACACCTTGCTCTAATGGTGAGAAGCCGCGCAGCCAAATTCGGCGACAGCAAAATAGCAGTACGCCATAAGCCGCATGATGAGTGGATTGCCTATACCTGGGCTCAGTTTGGGGATATGATCGACTCAACTGCCAAAGGGCTTTTGGCTGCCGGGGTTAAAGAAGGGGATTTCGTCGGTATCTTTGCCAATAACTCGGTTTGGTGGGCGGTGGCTGATTATGCCGCCTATACGGTTAGAGCGGCCTCGGTGCCCATTTACGGCACCAATTCTGCCAAGGAAGCTGAGTACATTATCAACCATGCGGAAATCAGGATACTTTTTGTAGGCAACCAGGATCAATACGATAAAGCCATGACAATTCTGGGAGTATCCCCTTATCTGGAAATGGTTATCGCTTTTGACCCGGCTATCCAGATAACTCCCAGTGACAAGGTAATGTACCTGGACGATTTCATGAATATGGGACGCCAGGCTGGTCAGGAAAAGGCTTTGGAAGAAAGGATTTCCCGCCTGGATTCCGATGACCTGGCTACCCTGATCTATACTTCGGGAACCACCGGGACACCTAAAGGTGTTATGCTCACCCATAAAAACTGGTTTGCTATGCTGTTTGGTACTGGTTACCACATCAAACCTGAGGAAACTGATGTTAACCTGGCTCTCATACCCCTTTCCCATGTTTTTGAACGGGCCTGGAGCTATTTTATCCTGGTGCACAATGCCCAGGTGGACTACTGCCATGACCATACCCGGCTGCTGGAATTTCTCCAGGAATCCAGGCCTCACTTTATGTGCAGCGTACCTCGCATGTGGGAGAAAGTTCACGCTACCCTGGTGGAGAATATCAATAACTCCAGCCCTCTGAAGCAAAAGCTGTTTTGGTGGTCCCTGAAAACAGGAGGCCAGGTGGAACAGCTGAAGAAAAAGCACCAGCCCATTCCCCTGGGACTGAGCCTGAAGTATAAGCTGGCGGACAAAGCGGTTCTTTCCAAAATAAGGGCCATATTCGGAGGACGTACTAAGGTGTACAACTGCGGAGGATCAGCTTTTTCCGGAGAAATATCGGAGTTTTTCTATAATGCCGGGGTATATATTCTGCAGGGCTACGGCTTAACCGAATGTTTCGTCATCTGTGTGTCCAACCCCGAAAGGAATAAATTCGGTACCTGCGGGCCGGTAGTACCCTTGATGCAGGTAAGGATATCTGAGGAAGGGGAGATCCAGGCCAAGGGACCCAGCATGATGCAGGGTTATTACAAGCAACCGGAACTCACTGCGGAAATGTTTACGGAAGACGGCTGGATAAAAACCGGTGACAAGGGCTACATCGACGAAGATGGCTTTATTGTAATTACCGATCGTATCAAAGATATGTTTAAGACTTCGGGCGGAAAATACGTTGCCCCGCAGATGATTGAAACTCTTCTCAAGGAAGACTTCTATATTGAAAATGCAGCAGCGGTAGGAGACGGCAAAAAGTATGTGGCTGCGCTGATAGTGCCGGCTTTTGAAGCGCTGGAAGCCTGGGCCCAGAAAAACGGCATTAGGTATTCCAGCCGGGAAGAACTGGTTAAACACCCCGCGGTTGTTAAACTGTACCAGGAGCGGGTAGAAAAACAGACCAAGGATCTGGGTCAGGTGGAAAAACCGAAGAAATTCGCTATCCTGCCGGTGGAATTCAGCCAGGAAACCGGCGAACTAACACCCACCTCCAAGATTAAGCGCAAAGTGATAGCTGAAAAATATAAAGATGTAATCGATTCTTTATTTGAAGATTAATCTCTCTGTCTCATAACTTCTCCCAAAAAGAATCCGGGAACTGGCCAGACCAGGTTCCGGATTCTAATTTTTTCCGCCCCCTCATACTATTTCCCGGATGGTTTTCATAAGCCTGGAGAGAGGGGGGATGTATTATCCGGCCGGTTAATATGCTCCAGGACAGTGTGGCCCGGCTCCTGCTCAGGCTGTCCCTGCCGGTTACTGCCGGAATGCTGCTCTATTCCCTGTTGAGCTTAATTGACACTTTCTTTGTAGCCAAGCTGGGACCATTGCCTTTCGCCGCCCTCACCCTGGTAATCCCGCTGCAAATACTCTTGGTCTCCCTTTCCGCCGCCACCGGAGCCGGTCTTACCTCTCTCATCGGCAGAACCCTGGGAGGCGCTGATGTTAAACGGGCGGACAATGTGGCCTGGCATGGCATTGTCATCAGCCTGATATATGGAGTGCTGGCTACAGGTTTAGGATTATATTATATTGACGACTTGCTGATCGTTTTCGGCTGTACTCCCGATACTTTTGCCCTCAGCAGGGAATACCTGCAGATTGTGCTGTGGGGTTCCCTGTTTACCTTCCTGCCCATGACCCTGGGCAATATTATCCAGGGGGAAGGCAACACCTTTTGGCCCATGGTCATTTCCTTGCTGGGTATCAGTCTCAACGTGATTTTCGATCCCATATTTATTTTCGGCTGGGCGGGGATACCCCCCCTGGGTCTCAATGGAGCGGCTGTAGCTTCCGTGCTCTCCCAGGTGATTATAACGGCAGCCATAATTGCCCTGGTGCGCAGAAAAAAATCCTACCTTACCTGGTCCTGGGCCCATTTTCAGCCCAGCCTCCGGGTAATCATTGATATTTACCGGGTGGGGTTTCCCACCATGATAATGGAAGTGGTATCGGTAGCGATCCTGGCATTAATTAACCGCACCCTGGCCGGCTATGGCTATACGGCTGTTGCTGCCCTGGGTATATTTTTGCGAGTCAGGTCCCTGGCTTTCATGCCGGTGCATGGTCTGTCCCAGGGGACCATGCCCATCGCGGCTTTCGCCTATGGTGCCCGCTTATACGACCGGGTCAAGGAGACCATTGTGAAATCCTGTACTTTGGCTTTGCTATTCACGGGAACTGCCTGGATGATCCTGCAGCACCAGCCGGCCTGGGTAATGCAGTTCTTCTCCCAGGACCCCCAGCTTACCGCCATCGGAGTAAACTGTATGCAGCTGGCGACTTTATTTCTGCCTTTAATGGGTCCTCTGGTCATCCTCTATACGGTTTTACAGGCTGTGGGTCAGGGATTTTCCGCCATGTGGCTGTCCTTGAGCCGCCAGGTGGGATTTTTCCTGCCCCTTTTGTTGATATTGCCTCGCTATTACGGTTTGTCTGGCGTCTGGCTGGCCTTTTCCTTTTCAGAGATGTTAAGCGCAGCCCTGGCTTTGTTATTCCTGATCAGTCTGTGGCGGGACCTGCAGGTACGCAACAAATTGACCATCTTGATGCTGCTCAGGCGGGGCTATCTATGGCAGCGGCTTAAGGCCTGGCTGTGGTGGCAATAGCTGTCAGGATTTGAAAAAGTAGAGGCGCCCGTTTTCAACCTGCATGGTCAGATTTTCCTGCTGCTGCAGGTAGCTCAACATGGCGGCCAGGGTGGAAGACAGGAAATAGTACTCCAGTACATCCGGGTTCAAGTCATCCAGGATAATGATTTCTTCCAGAAGCTCCTCCCGGCTTTTAGGCTGATCCAACAGATCCATTATCATAGCCAGATATTTATTGAGATTGGATCGGTTTGCCTCCGCCAGTTTCAGCATTTGGTCATGATCCAATATGTCGGGTCCGTGTCCCAGGATAAAGTAATCGGCATCGATTTTCTCCACAGCCTCATAAGTCTTAAGCTGGGCGCCTATATCGTAGAGGAAAGGAAAGGAATACTTGTCCAGGTTGTCCTGGCTGAAGAGGCTGTCCCCCAGAAAACAGACCCGGTCTCTGGTGATCACCCCGCATTGCCCGGGAGCATGTCCGGGCAGTTCCACTATGGTGAACTTTTCATCGTGGATGCGCGCTATGCCTGGGGTTGCTTCCTCCTCGGGAAAGGCGGGCTTAAAGCTCAGGGAACGGGAGAGACCAGCCGGAGGCTGTCCTCCATATACATGCTGTGCCAGAAGGGCAGGCTGGTTAAGGTATACCCCAGCGTTTTGGTGGGCCATTAGCTTGCAGCCCGGGAACTGCTGGCGGATGTAAGCATGGCCTCCGCTGTGGTCGTGGTGGCTGTGGGTAAGAAACAGGTACTTGGGGCTTAAATCAGACTCCTGCAAGGTATCACAAATACGGCGGGCTTGCTGGTTATCACTGCCGGAGTCCACCAGCAGCACATAGCGGTCCTTGAACTGAAATACCCCAATATTTGTGGGTGCCGGTATGAAAAAGGTATTGCCATTAACCCGGGTAAGCACAGTAACGACTTCCTTTCTAGCTGAACCTTTAGACTTTTATCACTTTAACTCAAGCTGACCGGCGCTGCAAGCCTGACAAAAAGCTGGATGCCAGCGATTCTTTTGTAAATTAGTAAACTGCAGGCCTAAGATTATGGTATTATAATCCCAAAGCGAAGAGAATTTATGGGGGAAGGCATGAAAATAGCAGTAATTGATGGACAGGGCGGAGGTATTGGCCGCTTGATTGTTGAAAAGCTGCGGGAGGCTTTAGGAAATAGCTGTACCATTCTGGCCTTAGGAACCAACGCTTTGGCCGCTTCCGTGATGCTGAAGGCGGGTGCCAATGAAGGGGCCAGCGGAGAAAATGCCATAGTATTTTCCAGTTCCCGGGTGGATATAATCACCGGCTCAGTGGCTATCCTGGCAGCCAATTCCTATTCCGGCGAACTGACCCCCCGCATGGCTGAAGCTATTGCTAGTTCTGAAGCGGTAAAAATTTTGATCCCCCTTAATCGCTGTGGAATAGAGATATGCGGCACAGTGGATGAACCGTTGCCTTGGCAGGTGGAGAATTTGGTAGAGCGGGTACGTTACTGGTACGAGAAGAAAGTGACGCAAGGTTAAGAAAGGGTGAACGGAAGTTATGTGCAAAGATATGAGCCCCCTGGAAAAAGCCATACAGTTTCATGGCCACATTTGCCCAGGGCTGTTGCTGGGGGTTAGGGCAGCGGAAATGGCCCTGGATTATTTGCAGATAGATTCAGATCAGTATGATGAAGTAGGGGCTATTGTGGAAAATGATACCTGCGGCGCGGATGCCATCCAGGCGATTTTGGGCTGCACTTTCGGCAAAGGCAATTTATATTTCAAGGATTATGGGAAAATGGTCTACACTGTTTTCAACCGCCAGAATGGACGAGCCATTCGCATAGCTCAAAACTTTGATGCTTTGGAGCATCCGGTTGTGGAACGCTACCGGGAATTAAAAGGCCGGGATTTCCTTGATCCGCAGGAGGAAATGGAGTTGGAAGATGCTCTGGCTCAGGTGTTCGAATTGATCATGAGCCAGCCCCTGGAACAGCTTTTTCACTGGCGGGAAGTTGAAATGCCCCAGATAGGCAAGGCCAGGACAACCAAAAATGTCCAGTGCCGCAATTGTGGTGAAGGGGTTATGCAGACTCACGCGGTTTTAACTGAGGAGGGCCTGCTTTGTCCGGAATGCCACCTGAACTGGAGAGGTGAAAATTATGTGCGAGGCTAATATTTACCTGCTGAAAAACGGCCGGGAAGAACTGTTTATGGAAAAAGTGGATCGCATAATTCCGGGAGAGGACCAAACTCTGTTTCTGGAAAGTGTTTTTGGTGAACGGCGGGTTGTAAAAGCCGCCATACGGGAAATGGAATTGGTACATCATCGCATAATTATTGAAGAAATTGCTGCCGAATCAGCCGGCACAGGAACCGAAATCTGGCTGGATCTGGATACTGATCATGGCCATTTTCATGAGGGAGAAGAAGTCAAGCTGAAGCTGTTTAAAGGTTACAACATGAAAGCCAACCCGGAAGCAGCATGGACAGCCCCCCGGGTAATGGTGGTAGGTCAGGGCGGAGAGCATCAGGCCGAAATGCACCTGCACGGCCATATCGGGCATATTAATCTGGGTTCGGAAAACGATGGCCTGGTTCAGGTATATGCCTTGGAACCCGGGGACCGGGAACTTTATGCCAAACTGCTGGTGGAAGTAGGGCACCATCACCACCATGATCTGCAGCCCATTGGTCTGCCTCTGGAAATTTTGCCCTGTGGTTATTCCCATGCCCGCATGGGGGAAAATTATGAAGTCCAGGTGTTAAAAGACGGGAAACCCCTGGCAGGGGCTGAGCTGAAGGCCACTTATGCCAACACCCGCAATACTGATTATCCCCATCATTTAGTCACGGATGAAGAAGGGAAAGCTCGGTTGTTTTTGACTGCCCGCGGTAATTACTTATTCTCAGTGAGCCATGACAATATTACCAGCACTTTTACCCTGGTTAAAAGTTTTTAATGTAAAAAGAAGGAATTACCTGAAAGATATAGAATAAAACTATTTACAAAATGACTTCACGAAGAAGTCGCTGACCGTTACTACAATAACCTTTAAAGAATAATGCCATGAAGGTATCAGGCTGTGAAAGCCATATCTCATGGCATTTTTGTTTGTAGGGGAAATTTGGAAAGGAGATGTGGTTATGCATATTCCAGATGGTTATCTGAGCCCCCAGACTGCTATTCCCATGATAGCGGTTATGGTACCCGTTATGGGGGTAGCCGTAAAACAGGTCGAGAAAACAGTACGCAAGAAGGAAGTACCCCTCTTAGCCTGTGCAGCGGCTTTTTCCTTTATCATTATGATGTTTAATCTCCCCTTGCCGGGAGGCAGTTCGGCTCATGCGGTAGGAGCAGTGTTAATGGCGATTTTATTGGGGCCCTGGGCTGCCTGTTTAGGTGTCTCAGTGGCCCTGATAATCCAGGCTTTGCTGTTTGGAGATGGGGGGATTCTAGCCATAGGAGCTAATTGCTTCAATATAGCTTTCCTGATGCCGGTAGCTGGCTATGCAGTTTACCGGCTAATCAAAGGAAATGCAGACTTGCTGTCCTTCCGCGGTATGACCGCTGCTGCGGTAGCGGCTTATATCGGCCTTAACGTTGCGGCGTTGGCTACGGCGGTTATGTTTGGCTCCCAGTATCACCTGTTTCAAGCCGCTGATGGTACTCCCCTTTACTTCATGTACCCACTGAAAGTAACCTTGGCGGTTATGATGTCGGAACACCTGCTCCTGGCAGGACCGGCGGAAGCCATAATTACTGTGCTGGGGGTATGGTTTGTAGGGCGAAATTATCCCGAGTTACTGGAACGCCCTGGTCAAGTGATTCCTGCCGTCCGGGAGGTGAACGGCCATGTTTAAAAAGTATCGCAATTTGTGGATAGCTCTAGGTGTACTGATATTGTTGTGCCCTTTGGGATTATTGGCTACGGGTACTGCTTTCGGAGAATGGGGTATGGATGAGCTCAGCGAGAGAGTTGGTTACATACCCGCAGGCGTGCAGCAGTTTGCTGAAGTATGGTCCTATGCTCTACTGCCCGATTATTCTATCCCTGGTCTGGCAGATACCTTTTTCCATGCGGCGGGGGGCTATATATTTTCCGCGCTGCTGGGGACCGGATTGGTTGCAGGCATAATGATTTTGCTGGGGCGGCGCGTAAAGGAGTAGACGATGATTGACAAGAAACATGGCCAAATAAAAGACACTGAGCTTCCCGCCTGGATGAATGAACCCGAGGAAGTTTGGCATGTGGTAGCAGGAAAACAGGGAAGAACTCGTTTCCTGCGGCGCACCATGCTGGAAATCGGACGGGCTTTGGAACAGGAGATGCAGAATGAAAATTTGTCCCGCAGGGATGGATTTTTGCAGGGGGTAGATGCCCGTCTCAAAATAACCGGGGTGCTGGCGGCAGTATTACTGGCAGCTTTAATCCATGATATACCCATACTGCTGGTGCTTTGCGGGTTAAATATAATGCTGATGATGGCTTCCCGGCTGCCTGTCTGGACTTTGCAGAAAAGGATCTGGCTGACCATACCGCTGCTAACTTTAATAATGGCCCTGCCGGCTTCCCTAAACCTGTTTAATGATGGCACCCCCTTGCTGGTGATATGCTCTTTGCCTGAGCAGTTGGCTATAGGAAGCTGGCAGGCTCCGGAGCTGTTGTTCATCAGTTATCAGGGCGCTCGGTCAGTCCTGCTCATTTTCCTGCGGGTGGGCCTGTCATTGTCCTGGGGAGTACTGCTGGTAGCTACTACTCCCTTTAATCACCTGCTGTCAGCCTTGCATAGCTTGAAAATTCCTTCCATTATAATAATGATATTGGAGATGAGCATACGCTATCTAGCCCTGCTGATCCGCTTGACCCTGGATATGTTTGCCGCCCGGCAGTTAAGAAGTGTAGGCCGCCTGTCCCTGCGAAAGCAGCAGCAGCAGGTGGGATCAGCGGTGGGGGCTTTGTTTGCCGCCAGTATTCTGTTATCCCAGGAAATCCATGAAGCCATGGTAGCTCGCTGTTACACCGGTACCAGCAGGGTTATCCTCCAGGACGCTTCCCATAAGGATTCTCTGACTGACAGCCGAAAAGGAGCTCAGGAATATGACTGGATCGCCAGTGTTTGAATTTGATAACGTCAGTTTTTCCTATGGCCGGCAAGCTGAACTGTTTAAAAACATGTCTTTCCGGATACACAGGGGAGAAAGTGTAGCTGTACTGGGGGCTAACGGTTCAGGCAAGTCCACCCTGCTGAAAATCATGTGCGGGCTGTGCCATCCCCAGTCCGGTTCCTTCCGGGCTTTTGGCCGGGAAATCACCGGTGCCGATTTTGAAGACGACGGATTCAGCAAGGAGTATCATGCCCGGATAGGATTCCTGTTTCAGAACACGCAAGTACAGATGCTGACTACCCGGGTCTGGGATGAAATAGCTTATGGGCCTTTGCAGCTTCCTCTTTCATCCAGTGAAGTGAAGGGCCGGGTGGAGGACATTTTAACATTCCTGGACATCGGGCATTTGCGGGACCGATCTCCTCACCGACTGAGCGGGGGAGAGCAGAAAAAAGTCGCTTTGGCCTCAGTGCTGGTGTTAAATCCCCAGGTATTGATCTTTGATGAACCTACCAACGGATTGGATCCCCGCACCCAGAGCTGGCTGGTTAATGTGCTGCTGAAATTAAATAAACAGGGCAGAACCCTGGTAATAGCCACCCATAATTTGGAGTTAGCCCATACCCTGTGTCCCCGTTCACTGTTGCTTTCCGAACAGCATCAGATTCTATTTGACGGGCCTTCCGATCAGATACTTAACGATTATGATATGCTGCGGGAAGCCAATTTGATTGATGACTTTTCTCACACTCATCATAACCAAACCCATACCCACCGGTATACTCACCAGTAACAACCCATAATTAACCTGCAAACCCAAATATAGTCAGAAAAATGGCCTGACTAAAAAACTGCTGCTATTTTTCCAGCAAAATATAATAGAAATTAATAATATAAATAAATTTGAGTTATCAATGGGAAAAATCAAATACCGTTAAAATTAAGAGATAAACAGAGATATAATTAGTTTATTTACTATTAATATCGGTGTCATTCTGCCCTTAATTCTGGAAAGTTGTCAGGAAAGTTGCCCTATTAGAAATGGAAAGGGTATAAATGTAGAAACATCTATAACTGGAAATTAGTTGTATTCAATGTTCCTCACCAGTAATAGACGTTGAACTGACAAGATCATATGCCATACATATTTGCGCGGGAAGTGCGTAGTGGCGGTACAACGAAAAGCGTGTCCATGAAGGATGCGCACGCCAAGTGAGTTGGCCAAGCTAGGCTTATCGTGCCTTGCTTTTTTTATGCAGAGCACATCGCATGGTTAAGACTACAGGCTAGCCAACCAATAGCCCTGGTGGGTATATGGGAATTATGCGGGCAGGAGGTGGATGATTAACAACAATCTATTATTTACCCATTTAAACTGAAACAAGTTGGGGGGAATGAGGAAAAATGCCAACTAAGCTGTCACGGCGTGACTTTCTACGTCTCTGTGCCGGCTCAGCCGCAGCTATATCCTTATCCGGGTACTTGGCACCTTTTATTAAGGAAGCAGCTGCTGCCGGAGGGCCTCCGGTATTATGGATACAGGGAGGCAGTTGCACTGGTTGTTCTATCTCCATTTTAAACACTGTTCATCCGGATATTGAAAAAGTTATCACGGAAGTCATCAGTTTGCGCTATCATCCCAATCTGTCCGCAGGAGCAGGCAAGCTTGTCTTTGAGGAAATGTATAAGGTTGCCGCCGAGAATCCCAAGAAGTTTTTCCTGGTTGTAGAGGGTGCTGTCCCGGTTGCCGATGATGGGGTCTATTGCATTATTGGTGAGCGGAATGGACATCACCTGACTTTCCTGAAAGCAGTACAGGAACTGGGCAGCCAGGCAGCAGGCATTTTGAATTTCGGTACCTGTTCTGCCTTTGGAGGCTTCCCGGCCACACCGCCTAATCCCACGGACTGCAAGCCTGTCAAAGACATAGTTAAGAATGTGCCTATCGTAAACGTACCGGGTTGTCCGCCTCATCCTGATTGGATGGTAGGTACCATAGCCCATGTTATCCTTTACAACGAACTGCCCGAACTGGATGCTTTCGGACGTCCTACCATGTTCTTCGACAAGATAATTCATGATAACTGCCAGCGTCGCCAGTACTTTGACAATGCGATTTTTGCCAAGAACTTTGGTGAGCCGGGCTGCATGCTGGAATTGGGCTGCAAAGGTCCCTTTGCTCATTGTGATTCTACTACTCGTCTGTGGAACGGCGGCACCAATTGGTGCGTAAAAGCAGGAGGAGTTTGTATCGCCTGTACAGAACCTCAGTTCCCGGCCTGGCCGATCTATGAACGCTTACCGGAACTGCCGGTTGCTCCTGGTATCACTGCTACTGTAGACCAGATTGGCGGTGTACTTGCAGGCTTAGCTGTACTGGGAATCGGAGGTCATTTGGCTGGAAATATCATGACAGGCCGTATCGGGCCCAAAAAGAATCAAGATGAGAAAGAAGGTGACGAATAATGGCCCAGACGATAATAATAGATCCCGTAACCAGAATCGAAGGACACCTAGCTGTTGAAGTGGAAGTTGATGGTGGTAGGGTAGTCAATGCCAAATCCATGGGCATGATGTTCCGAGGCTTGGAATTAATAATGAAAGGGAGAGATCCGCGGGATGCCGCTCAACTGATGCAGCGCATCTGCGGCGTTTGACCGGTAGCTCATGCTAGCGCGGGTTCGCTGGCTTTGGACAACGCTTTTGGAATTGAACCGCCTCCCAATGGGCGCATTATTCGCAACCTGATCTTAGGATCCAATTACATCCAGTCCCATATTCTGCACTTTTTCCATTTAGCTGCCCTGGATTATGTTAAAGGTCCGGACATGCCGCCCTTTACTCCTCGCTATGAGGGTGACTACCGGTTCCCGGACGATGTGAATCAGCAGGTTGTAGGCACCTACCTGAAAGCATTGCAGATGCGGCGCAAAGCCCATGAAATGGTGGCTTTGTGGGGCGGTAAAATGCCTCACCAGCAGGCTATTGTACCTGGAGGTGTCTCTGAGGTTCCTGACAGCCAGAAGATTGCTGAGTTCCTGTTTAGATTACAGGAACTGCAGGCATTTATTGATAATGAATACATCCCCACCGTTAAAGCTGTGGCTGAAGTCTATCCTGATTACTGGGATATCGGCCGGGGCTGCATGAATTTCTTGTCTTACGGAGCTTTCCCGCTGGAAGAGGGCATGGATCATGTAAAGAAGAATAAGCTCTTCCCCTCCAAGGTCTATGTGAATGGTCAATTAGCTGATTTAGACATCGAAGTAATTGATGAAGCAGTTAAGTATTCCTGGTATGAAGACGACACCGGCGGAAAGAAACCCACTGAAGCAGTGGTTAAACCCAACCCTGCCAAGAAAAATGCTTATTCGTTTATTAAAGCACCTCGCTATAATGGTGCACCTATGGAAGTAGGTCCTCTGGCCCGTATGTATGTGATGGGTGACGAGACCATCACTTCCTTGGGCGAGAAAGCCTTCTCCGTACTGGGCCGTCATTTGGCCCGGGCTCTGGAATGCTCTTTGGTTGCCAAGAATTTGGCGGAATGGGTACAGCAATTGGAAATCGGGCAACCGGTATGTACTCCTCATAAGATACCGAGTTCTGCCCAGGGTGTAGGTTTAACTGAGGCTCCACGCGGTGCTCTGGGTCACTGGAATCGTATCGAGCATCAGCGGACTGCAGTTTACAATGCAATTGTTCCTTCTACTTGGAACTTGTCACCGCGGGACGATGCTGATCAGATGGGTCCCCTGGAGCAAGCACTAGTTGGAACGCCTGTAGCTGACCCCAATAACCCCATTGAAATCGTGCGGGTTATCCGGTCCTTTGATCCCTGTCTGGCCTGTGCTATACACGTTATGACTCCTGATAAGAAGACCATCAGTAGATGCCAGGTCGGTTAAAGGGGGTGCCGGGGTGAAAGTAACTTTAATGGAAGAAAGGCATTCTGTCTGGATTCGCATCTTTCACTGGATAAATATGGTAGCCATAATGCTCTTGATATTTACCGGCTTCTATATTCATGCTCCCCAGTCTTTCCGCCTGTTCGGCAATATGGACGGGGCGCGGATGGTCCACTTTGCAATGGCATATGTACTCTGCTTCGGTGTGGTTTTGCGGGTATATTATGCGATTGCTGCCAAGGATGCCAAAAATATCGTCTTTAACCCCAAGACAGATATCCCTAATCTGCCCAGCATGATGAAGTATTACCTGTTCATGTCGGACAGCCATCCTTATTACGGCAAGTACAATCCCGGCCAGAAAGCTATGTATACCGGATGGCTGGTCATGGCGATAATCCAAATAATCACAGGCTTCATCCTCTACAAACCCCAAGTAGCTTTCTGGGCGAACCTGGGGGACTACCTGGGGGGAGATATCGCCATTCGCATGGTACACTTGATCGTAACCTGGCTGTTCGTCCTGACCATTCTGGCCCATGTATATTTGGATATATCTGAAGGTATCCCGGTATTAAAATCAATGTTCACCGGCAAGATACCGAAAGGTTTTCATGGCGAACACAGCACGGACGAGAGTGCTTAATCCCCAGGGGGGTTATGATTGAAACCTGTCAAGGTAATTGGAATTGGAAACTTACTCATGCAGGATGATGGGGTCGGGGTGCATGTAATAAACTATCTGAGCGATCTGGGTGTACCAGACCATGTTGAACTGATAGACGGCGGCACCCACAGCTATGACCTGCTGGAGTATTTTGCCGCTGATGCGTCATTCATTGTAGTGGATGCCATGCATGCCGGCGGCGAACCGGGAGCTATTTACCGGGCGCCTTTGCATGAACTGGGTTTAAAACCGTCAGACCAGATAATGTCACTGCACGAGCTTCATTTTATTGAAGCCGTGCAGATGGCAAACATGCTCGGGTATAACCCGGATATACTGGTGTACGGTATTGAACCCCAGTCGGTAAAGTTAAGCCTTGAGCTGAGCCCGCCGGTAGCTGCTGCTGTACCTAAAGCAGCGGAGTTGATTCTGGAGGATATCAATAAAGGTATAGCTTAAGCAGCTAGATGATAATTAAAATAGCCTTTTATTAAGGAGTCAGGAAGAGTACATGCATGAACTGACTTTGATGCAGAGTGTTTTGCAGACTGTGGAGCAAGATGCTGCCCAGCATGGTATTAACCGGATAAACAAGGTCAAGCTGGTAATCGGTCAGTTAACCATGGCTCTTCCTGATAGTCTTATTTTTGCCTTTGAAGCCCTTAAACCGGGAACCATGTTCTCAGATGCCAGTTTGATTATTGAGGAACGACATGCTCAATGTACATGCCACAGTTGCCAGCAGGAGTATAAGCTGGATGACTATTTTCAATTTGTCTGTCCCACCTGCGGAAGTACTGATATTGAAGTTGAGGGCGGCAAGGAATTGTATATCGACTATTACGAGGGAGACTAGCTTATGAAGGTCAAGCTGGAAACCCGCCTTTTGGGTGCCAACGAGCTTATCGCTCATAACAATCGGACTATATTCAGCAATCAAGGCGTACTGGTTATCAATCTGATGAGCTCACCGGGCTCGGGTAAGACTACCATTCTGGAAAAAACTATTTCCAGATTAAAAGACCAGATTAAGATTGCGGTTATTGAAGGTGATCTTTATACGGATCAGGATGCCCAGCGCATTGAGCAGCAGGGCGTTAAAGTAGTGCAAATAAATACTGAGGGAACCTGTCATCTTGATGCCGGTATGGTCAGCCATGCTTGCCAGGAACTGCTGGCGGATAATCCGGATCTATTAGTAGTTGAAAATGTGGGCAATCTGGTGTGCCCGGCGGAATTTGACCTGGGCGAAGATCTGCGGGCAGTAGTTATTAGTGTTCCCGAAGGTAATGACAAGATAACCAAATACCCTTTGGTTTTCCAAAGGGCTGATGTGATACTGGTAAACAAGATGGATCTGCTTCCCTTCACTGATTTCGACGTGGCCAGGGTGCAAAAGGACATAGGCCTTATCAATCCTAAGACCAAAATCTTTTTTGTTTCCGCCAGAAACGGAGACGGCCTGGAAGAGTGGAGTTCTTGGCTGTTAGAGCAAATACACGCCAAGGGAAGAACCAAACTCATGTAGAATAGCTATTCTTTCATATCGGCTAGAAGGCAGGGAATCATATGCATAAACGACAGGCCGCTCGGATTCGAGTTAATGGAATAGTACAGGGGGTGGGGTTTCGCCCCTTTATATATCGTCTAGCTGAACAGGAGCACATTACCGGTTGGGTACAGAATTCCTCAAAGGGCTTGATTATTGAAGCGGAAGGCCGCCCTGAGTCCATTGCCTCTTTTATCCGTCAGATTAAACAGCACCCGCCTCCACTGGCGGTAATACGTGAGATCAGTACGGAAATCATTCCGGAAGTTGGTTATAGTGAATTTATAATTCGCCAAAGTGCCCGGGAGCAGGAACAGTTGGTGATGATCTCCCCTGATGTGGCTATCTGCCAGGATTGCCTGCGGGAATTGTTTGATGAAAAGGACCGCCGTTATAAATATCCCTTTATTAACTGTACCAACTGTGGGCCCCGTTATACCATAATACGTGATGTACCCTATGACAGGGATCGCACTTCTATGGCTTCCTTTCCTATGTGTCCCTCCTGCCAGTCTGAATACGACGATCCCAGAAACAGGCGTTTCCATGCCCAGCCCAATGCCTGCCCGGTTTGCGGACCCCAGGTGCAACTGCTGGACCGTAAAGGGCAGTCGGTGGATTATGATATCCATCAATTGCTTTTGGAAGGCAAAATCGTAGCCGTTAAGGGTTTGGGGGCCTTCCATTTGGCCGTGGATGCAACCAATGCTGAAGCGGTGGCTGAATTGAGACGCCGCAAGCGCCGGGATGCCAAGCCTTTTGCCGTCATGGTGAAGGACCTGGCAACGGCTCATGAATATTGTTTTATAGACCAATATGAAGAAGCCTGGCTGACATCACCTTCTGCTCCTATTGTGGTCATGCGCAGCAAGTTTAATGAAGAACTGGCCGGTTCGGTGGTTCATCCAGGTCTGGATACATTGGGAGTAATGCTGCCCTACACGCCCCTGCACACCCTGCTGTTTGATGCCCAGATCAAGGTGCTGGTCATGACCAGTGCCAATATCAGCGATGAACCTCTTATCACCGATAACCGGGAAGCTTTGGATCAGTTAAAGGATGTGGCTGATTACTTCCTGGTGCACAACCGGGAGATAGTAAATCCCTGTGATGATTCGGTTATGTCAGTATGTCCGGAAGGGAGCCCTCATTTTATCCGCCGGGCACGGGGATTTGTACCTCGGGGAATTCCCATTCCCATCAACACTGACCCGGTATTGGGCGTGGGAGGGGATTTGAAAAATACTTTCTGCCTGACCCGCAAAGGGGATGCTTATCTGAGCCAGCCCTGGGGAGATATGACCCAGTTCGGCAATTACCAGCGTTTCCAGGTAGGTCTGGAAAGGTTTAAGCGCATGCTGGACGTGGAACCGGTTACCATAGCTTTGGACATGCATCCCGACTACCAGGTAAGCCGGTGGGGGCGCCAGCAGACTCAATACAGGCAGATAGAAGTCCAGCATCACCATGCCCACCTGGCGGCGGCCATGGCCGACAACGGGCTAGGTGAGGAAGTTCTGGGACTGATTTGTGATGGGGCAGGCTGGGGTACGGATCAGGCTATCTGGGGCGGAGAGATACTGCGGGGTGATTACCGGCAGTTCCAGCGTCTCGCCCACCTGACCTATCTTCCCTTTCCGGGAGGAGACCAGAACAGCCGCAAACCGGTACGGATGGCTCTGATTTACCTGTATTCTGTAATGGGTGAAAAGGGCTGGAAACTAGCCCAAAAACATTTGCCCGATCTTTCCTGGGATGAACAGGAGATCATTATTCAGCAAATCAATCATAGCCGTAATTGGCTTTATACTTCCTCCTGCGGACGATTATTTGATGCAGTTAGCGCAGCATTAGGAGTCTGTTCATGGAACAGCTATGAAGCCCAGGCAGCTATGCAATTGGAAGCTTTGGCTCAGCCGGGGATCATGGAGGGCTATCCATATAGGATCACTGTTGAGAAGGGGATGTATAATATGGATACCGGCCCCATGTGGCCGGAATTGATGCGGGACAGGTATAAGGACAATGTTCCCCTGCCCGTAATTTCCGGAAAGTTTCATCAGACCCTGATAGCTATGTTTACAGAAACCTTGATGAAGGTTCGGGAAGATACCGGCTTAAACCAGGTGGTCTTGAGCGGGGGAGTTTTCCATAACCAGATATTGCTGAGGGGCATCATATCTGCCCTTGGAGGCCAGGGATTTGAGGTATTTTACCATCAACAGGTTCCTGCTGGTGATGGGGGTATTTCCCTTGGCCAAGCCGTGATCGCAAGCGAGGTGACAGAAAAATGTGCTTAGGTGTACCGGGACAGATAGTGGAAATACAGCCGGATTGGGGAGCAGTAGCCGATGTGGACGGCAACCAGGTGCAAATCAGCGTGGCTTTGCTGCCGGATGTCAAGGTCGGAGATTATGTTTTGATTCATGCCGGTTTTGCCATGGAGCTTATTGATAGAGAAATAGCCCGGGAGACCAGACAGCTTCTGGAAGAACTTAAGGAGTTAAGACAAGATGGATAGTGTTGTGCAGCAATTACTGGAACTAATCAAAGCGGAAACCATTCGGTGCAGCTTAATGGAAGTATGCGGGACTCATACCATGGCTATTGCCAGGAGCGGTATTCGCGGTGTTCTGCCCCCCAACATCCGTCTTTTATCAGGTCCGGGCTGTCCTGTTTGTGTAACTTCACAAGGGGATCTGGATGCCGTTATTGATCTGGCCGAGCAGGAAGATATTACCCTGGTTACTTTCGGGGATATGCTGAGAGTCCCGGGCAGTCATGGCAGCCTCCAGGAAGCCCGCAGCCGGGGTGCAGATGTAAGGGTGGTCTATTCTCCTCTTGAGACCCTGGAAATTGCCCGCCAAAGACCAGAACGGCAGGTGGTTTTTTTAGGCATAGGCTTTGAAACTACGGCTCCGGCTGTAGCTGTGACGGTGCAGCGAGCTCACCAGTTAGGGCTGAAAAACCTGTCCGTTTATTCTGTGCATAAAATAATTCCCCCGGCTTTGGAGGCGATTTTCTCCGATCCGGAGGTGCAGGTGGATGGCTTGATATGCCCCGGACATGTGTCGATTGTCTTGGGCCTGGAGCCCTTTGAAAAGCTGGCGGCTCGCTATCATAAACCCATGGTTGTGACCGGTTTTGAAGCCGAGGATATTTTGGAAGGAATCGGAATGCTGGTACGACAGCTGAAAACCGGTACAGCCAGGGCAGAATTGCAATACCGGCGGGTGGTGCGGGCTCAAGGTAATCCTGCTGCCCGGCAGGTGCTGGACCAGGTGTTCACACCGGTAGATGCAGCCTGGCGGGGATTGGGGATTATTCCTGCCAGCGGGCTTGACTTGCGGCCTCAATATGCAGACTATAATGCCCGGCGGAGATTTCAGATCAAGCCCCAGCAGAGATACGAGATACCAGGATGTTCATGTGGAGCAATTTTAAGCGGTAAGCTGAATCCGGATCAATGTCCCTTATTTGGGAAAGCATGTACTCCCACTCAGCCTGTGGGACCATGTATGGTCTCCCAAGAGGGAGCATGTGCAGCCTTCTATCGTTATCAACCACTAAGGAGCGCAGAAGTATGAAACCATCGCAGATTATAATGGCTCACGGCAGCGGCGGCTTGTTAAGCCAGCGTTTGATCGAAGAATACTTTGTCCGCGCCTTTGCCGAAGGCGAAGGGCTATGGGAATTAAATGACGGGGCAGTATTGGATCTGCCGCCGGGGAAAGCAGTTATCAGTACGGACAGCTTTGTGATTTCTCCCTTGTTTTTTCCAGGGGGAGATATCGGCAAGCTGGCTGTCAGCGGCACGGTCAATGACCTGGTAGCCTGCGGGGCCAGGCCCCTATACCTGTCCACCGCTTTTATTCTGGAGGAAGGCTTTTCCCTGGACAGCCTGGGGGAGATTGTAAAGTCTATGGCCCGTACTGCTCAACAGGCAGGAGTAAAGCTGGTGACCGGCGATACCAAGGTGGTGGAAAGAGGCAGTGCCGACCAGGTGTTTATCAATACTACCGGTATCGGAGTTATTCCTCCGGGTATTGATTACCGGCCCGGACGCATTAAGCCGGGGGATCGGATTCTGGTAAGCGGGACCATGGGAGATCACGGTTTGACTATTCTGGCCCAGAGGGAAGGACTCCGTTTCCGAACTCCGGTGGTAAGCGACTGTGCACCCTTGCATGAAATCGGTAAGGCCTTGCAGCCTTTTGGCGAACAAATCCACTGTATGCGTGATCCCACCCGGGGCGGTCTGGCTACAGTCTTAAACGAACTGGCGGCTCAGTCTCGCCTGGGGATGTATATAGATGAACAAAAGATTCCTGTTTTAGATGCGGTCCGCGGAGCTTGTGAAATGCTGGGCATGGATCCCCTGTACATGGCCAATGAAGGTAAAATGGTGATTATTTGTGCACCCCAGGTAAGCCAGCAGGTGTTGGAGGTTCTGCACAAGCTCCCCGTTGGTCAGAATGCGGCTGATATAGGCAAGGTGGTCAGCCAGCCTCAGGGCATGGTGTTGATTAAAACTGCTCTGGGAACCGAGCGCATTTTGGCTGCTCTGGAAGGGGAACATGTACCGCGCATATGCTGAAGGTCTAAGAAAATTCACATTAGTAAGGCTTTGGGATTAACACAAAAAATTTCGATTGTTATTGACAAAACCTTGGCAAGATATTACATGTTTTAATAATAATAATAATTAAAAGTTATATTAAGCGAAAGATAAGTCTATGCCAAAAAAGAAGATATTAAACAAAAACGCTCGAAAAATCAGTGACGATTGGGAATGTACATCTGGTCAGGTAGCGGTAAATTTGCTTTATAGCTAGCATAAAGGTTATAAATATAAAAACATCATGATCAAACATGAATAGACAAAAAAGAGCATATTGACAACGACATGTATCCCACTGGTAATTGAGCAACCTTATCAATAATAAAGCGTTTTGCAGGATTGTTGGTGGAGAATGCTCAGTGACAGTACAGCGGAAACGATTCCTTGAAGATTCCTTTGCTATTGGGGGAGACAAGCTCGGGAGGTCGAGTTGTGCTTTTTTCGTGCAAAAAGCAATTGAGCATTAAGTTATTCATACAGAAAGACACTTGTATTTCCCCGGAGCACCAGAGAGACCCGGAATATTATGTTTGCGGTTTCGTTCCACCCTTTGACAGCAGAGGGGACAGGCTGACAGCGGTCGGCGCTAGAAAAGGGTATTCATACATAATTAAATAGCTCTGAGTCACATCAACCTAAAGCTTAAGCCAAGGTTATGTGACCGTTAGGGTATATCCGGAAACGGGTGTGCCTCCCGTGTTTTGGAAAGGAGCTTGTCACTATTACGGGATACCATTCCCGGTTGGATATGATATGGAGACTCCTGTCCAGGCAGGAGTCTTTTCATATTTTCATGGATGATAATGTGTCTGGGAAGGAGTGGTGGATTTGCAGAGGGTAAAGCTGACTATTAACGGAAAGGAGGTTGAAGCCCCGGTAGGCAGCACTATACTAGAGGCTGCAGAAATGATAGGCGTAGACATTCCTCGCCTGTGTTACGATCCTGATTTGAGTCCGATGGGAGCCTGTCGTTTATGCGTGGTGGAGGTAAAAGGCAACCGTCTCTTACCAGCTGCCTGTGTCACTCCGGTGACGGAAGGTATGGTAGTGGAGACTGAGTCTCCGTCTGTTGTAGAAGCGCGCAAAACCATACTGGAACTTCTGGTAGCCAATCATCCCCTGGACTGCATGACCTGTGACAAAATGGGAGACTGCAAATTGGCGGAGTATTGTTATCGGTATAATGTGAAAGATAGTCCATTCACAGGGGAAAAACACCATTATGCTATCGACGACAGCAATCCCTTTATAATCAGAGATCTAAACAAATGTATTCTTTGCGGTGCCTGTGTACGGGCCTGTGAAGAAATGACGGGTCAGGATAATCTATCCTATCTCTACCGTGGTTTTCACCGCAAGGCGACTACTGCAGGAGATGTGCCTTATATCGAGTCAGACTGTGTGTTTTGCGGTCAATGTGTAGCCGTATGTCCCACCGGTGCTTTAACAGAGAAGTCTATGGCCGGACAAGCCAGACGGTGGGAGATGGAAAAAGTCCGTACCACTTGCCCGTTTTGCGGAACGGGATGTAATTTTGATCTGGCTGTAAAAGATGGCAGAATCATAGGGGTTCTTTCCGCTGAGGATGCTCCCGTGAACGGGCGTATGCTGTGCGTAAAGGGACGTTTTGCCTGGGATTTCATCTATAATGAAAAACGTCTTACCACCCCCTTGATTAAAAAGGATGGCCAGTTCGTGGAAGCAACCTGGGATGAGGCATTTGATTTAATTGCCGAGAAATTTAACAGCATCAAGGAAAAATATGGTCCTGATTCCTTTGCGGCATTAAGTTCGGCCCGTTGTACCAATGAGGAAAACTATTTGGTGCAGAAATTTACCCGGGCCTATATGGGCACAAACAATGTAGACCATTGTGCCCGTACCTGACACGCGCCCACTGTGGCCGGTCTGGCCACAACTTTCGGAAGCGGCGCTATGACCAATCCCATTAATGAAATCACGGAAGAAGCAGAACTTCTGTTCTTGATTGGAACCAATGCCACTGAAGCCCACCCAGTGATCGGGTACAAAATGCGCCAGGCGGCTCGCCGGGGAGCCAAGATGATTGTCTGTGATCCCCGCCGAATTGATCTGGTGGATGAAGCAGATTACTGGCTGCAGATTAAACCCGGTACCGACATTCCCCTCTTGAATGGCTTGATGCACATCATTATTAAAGAAGGTTTAGAGGATAAAGAGTTCATTGCCGAACGTACCGAAAATTATGAAGCTCTTAAAGAAACTGTGGAAAGATATACCCCTGAATATGTCTCGGAATTGACGGGAGTCCCGGTGGAAGACCTGTATGCAGTGGCTCGCCTCTATGCTACCACTGATAAAGCCATGATATTCTATACCCTGGGTATCACCGAGCATATCTGTGGGACCCGCAATGTTATGAGTATTGCTAATCTGGCCATGTTGACCGGACATTTGGGACGTCCTGGAACCGGTGTATGCCCCATGCGCGGCCAGAACAACGTACAGGGTGCCTGCGATATGGGCGCTCTGCCCAATGTTTATCCCGGTTATCAAGCGGTTACTAATGACGAAATTCGCGAGAAGTTTGAAAAGGCCTGGGGAGTATCTCTTTCACCCAAAGTGGGCTTGAAGATTCCGGAAATGTTCGATGCAGCCCATGAGGGTAAGGTCAAAGCCATGTATATTCTAGGCGAAAATCCGGTGCTGACCGATCCTAATGCCAATCATGTTCGTGCTGCCCTGGAGAAGCTTGAGTTTTTGGTAGTCCAGGAGCTGTTCCTGACTGAAACAGCTGAATATGCCGATGTAATCCTGCCGGCCGCCAGTTTTGCTGAATGTGACGGAACCTTTACCAACACAGAACGGCGGGTACAAAGGGTACGTAAAGCTATCGAACCTATCCCCGGTCAGGCTAACTGGCAGACTATTTGCCAGATGGCAACCCGGGTAGGATTCCCCATGCATTACGAACATCCCAGTGAGATATGGGATGAGATGGCCTCTTTAACTCCCTCTATGGCAGGTATTAATTACAATCGCCTGGAGAAAGGATCTCTGCAATGGCCGTGTCCCACTGATGATCACCCGGGAACTCCTTACCTGCATAAGGGCAAATTTACTCGCGGCCTAGGCTTGTTCCAGCCGGCCGATCATGTACCGCCTGCAGAGATGCCGGATAGAGAGTACCCATTCTTGCTGTCGACGGGACGTATTCTGTATCATTACAATGTTACTACTCCCTATTCATCCGGTATAGCCGAGCTGTGGGACAAAGAAATGGCGGAGATCCATCCGGAGGATGCAGAGAGATTAGGATTGGAAACAGGGCAGCAAGTGAAGATTGTATCCCGGCGTGGAGAAGTTATTTCTGCTGTTAAGGTAACGGAGCGGGTGCAGCCGGGCATGATATGGATGTCCTTCCATCACTCGGCTACTCCTACCAATGCTTTGACCAGCGATGCTTTGGATCCCACCACCGGAACTGGTGAATACAAGGTGTGTGCGGTCAGAATAGAGAAATTGCCGGAGGCTGCCAATGCGTAAGATAGCCATTGAGGAAGCCATAGGCCTACCCCTGGGACACGATATCACTGAGATATTGCCGGGCAAAGTCAAACGCAGGGCTTTCCGGCGAGGTCATATAATAAAGCCTCAGGATATTGAGCGGCTGCGCAGTTTGGGCAAAGAACACATTTATGTGTGGGAAGCTGAGGATCATCTGGTTCATGAAGATGATGCAGCAGTTCGCCTGGCTCGCTCTGCTGCTGGTTTCGGGGTAAGCATAGGCACGCCCAATCAAGGCCGGGTAAACTTGCAGGCAGCTATACCTGGCTTGTTGAAAATCAGAGTTAACCAGCTGCAGTGGGTTAACAACTGCGATGGCATTATTTTTGCTACCCTGCACAACAATTCGGTGGTTAACAAACACCAGGTTGTGGCTGGTACCAGAATAATACCACTGGCGATTCACGAAGACCTGCTGCTGGAGGCCGAACATCTGGCCAGCCGGCCCTTACCTCTGGTTGAAGTTAAACCGTTTCAACCTTTGTGGGTGGCGGTAGTTACTACCGGCAGTGAAGTAAACAGCGGATTAATTCGTGACGGTTTCAGCTATGTAGTGCGCCAGAAAGTAAATACCTTTGGAGGAAGGTGGATGGGACAAACCATCGTACCTGATGATGCGGAGTTAATAGCTGGAGAGATTCACAATTTTATAGCTGAGGGAGCCCAGCTGATTTTGGTAACAGGCGGTATGTCTGTTGATGCCGATGACGCTACTCCCCGAGCTATTCGTACTAGCGGCGCTCAAGTAGTCTTTCATGGTGCTCCTGTGCTGCCTGGATCACACTTTATGCTGGCTTACCTGGGTCGTGTCCCGGTTTGCGGGGTGCCCGGAGGAGCTTTGTTCGATAAAGTGACTACTTTGGATTTGGTATTGCCGCGCATTTTTGCCGGTGAACGTATTTCCAAGGCTGACATAGTTGCTCTAGGGCATGGCGGCCTCTGCCTGGGATGCCCGTCATGCCAGTATCCCAACTGTTCCTTTGGCAAAGCAAGTCCATTTTAGGAGGTATAAATATTGCACCAAGATATCGGCCTGGAACAAGCCTGGCAGCTGTTACAGGAACAATGTCCCTCTTTAGGGCAGGAATTAGTACTTCTAGATGATGCTCTGGGCAGGGTTTTGCCGCGCAACCTTTATGCCAAGCATGATTTGCCGCCTGAACACCAATCAGCGGTGGACGGGTATGCCCTGGGGGAGAGTCCCAATGCTGACCACAGCTATAGGCTTTGCCAAGACCAGCCGGAAACAGGAGGTGTGCCGGAGGTTCTGAAAGAGGGGCAAGCAGTACCGGTTAATACCGGAGGAGTTCTGCCCCGGGGAACCGTGGCGGTAATTCCCCATGAAAAGGTCGTAGTGGAAGGTCAATACTTGCGGGTATTGGGCAATATCAAACCGGGGGATAACATCAAACGAGCGGGAGAGGATTTTGCCCGGAATGATATTCTGCTCACCGCAGGCACCCAGATAGAACCGGCAGCTCTGGGGTTATTGGCTGCACTGGGTATCGGTGAGGTTGAGGTTTTTCAGAAGCCGAGGATAGCTATCATATGTTTGGCTGATAATATTGTTCCCCCGGGACTTGAACCGGACAGGGGACAAATGCGGGACAGTAATGGCCCCATGCTGAGCGGGTTTATCAGCCGGCAGGGTGGTGTCGTAACTTCTGTTCACTATAGGTCCGTTACCGGTACTTCCATGAAAAATGTGCTGGAAGATCTGTGCAGCCAAACCCAAATGATAATCCTGGTAGGGGGAACTTACCAGAACGGGAAAAACACCAGCAGATTATTAATGGAGGATGCAGGAGCCCAGGTCCTCTTTTGGGGTGTACTCATTCAACCCGGCAGCCATGTTGGAGCAGGGAAACTGGACAACACTTTGATTCTATCCCTGTCAGGCAATCCGGCAGCTTGTGCGGTGCACTACCATCTCTTCGCTGCGCCGGTAATAAGAAGCATGCAGGGATTACCCTGGAAATATCGCCAGGTTGTTGCCAGGTGCAGTAATGGATTTGCCAAAAGAACGAGCAGCAGGCGTTTGGTGCGCGGGAAAGCCCTTTGGCGGGATTCTGGCTGGGAAGTAGAAGTTCTTCCCGGACAAAAACCCAGCATGCTGCGCTCCTGGTTGGGATGCAATGCGCTGATTGATCTGCCGCCCGGCGGTGGCCCCATTGAGGCGGGAGAAGAGGTGCAAGTGATACTCTTAGGAGAATATACGGATGTTTAATCCATGGATAAACAAGGTTGTTGGGAGGTGAACAGATGGCTGATTATCTGAGCATTTTGGAAAAATATAAAGATCTGCCCGGTGGTTTGATAGAAGCCTATCATGCCCTGCAGCGGGAGTATAATTATATTCCTGAAGATGCTATTAGCCAGGCGGCAGAAGTTTTTGATATACCCAAGGCTAAGGCATATGGAGTTGCCACGTTTTATTCTTATTTCAAGGTGGGCAAGAGAGGGCGTTATGTTATTCGCATCTGTGAAAGTGCTCCCTGTCACGTTGCCGGGGCGGCCGAAGTAGTAAATGCCCTGGAGAAAGAGTTGGGAATAAAGATGGGAGAAACTACGCCTGATGGCAAGTTTACCCTGGAATTTACCGAATGCGTAGGACAGTGCCAGGCTACACCGGTAATTACCATTAACTGCAAACCTTATGCTGGTGTAACGCCAGATAAGGTAACCGGAATACTTGCCGAATATAAATAGCCGGGAAAGGAGGGGAATTTTGTGGCTGAAGAACTGCGTATCGTATTGCGCAATTACGGAAAAATTGATCCGTTGAATATTGATGATTACTTGAATGCAGGAGGATACAAGGGTCTGGAAAAAGCCCGGAGTATGAGCCAGCTTGACGTAATCAATGAAGTCAGAAAGTCTAACTTGCGCGGACGGGGAGGGGCTGGATTCAATACCGGAGCCAAGTGGTCTTTCGCTTACAATACTGGTGCAGAAGAAAAATATGTAGTGTGCAATGCCGACGAAGGCGAACCAGGCACTTACAAGGACCGGATCATCATGGAAAACGATCCCCAGAGTCTTCTGGAAGGAATGGCCATCTGCGCCTATGCTATCGGTGCCAAAAAGGGCTACATCTACTGCCGGGGTGAATATCCTTACGTGGTAGAAAAGCTCAATGTAGCCATCCAACAGGCCAAGGACAAAGGCTGCTTGGGAGACTTCGACATAGAAGTACGCATGGGAGCTGGAGCTTAC
>Ga0134093_1000475_pt1 | contig 48854 bp, 37 predicted proteins | sample 4_1taG_FD_94452 | JGI IMG/M metagenome (GOLD analysis project Ga0134093, IMG submission 94452) | Switchgrass degrading microbial communities from high solid loading bioreactors in New Hampshire, USA - 4_13_20_68_A1 metaG | ecosystem: Engineered > Bioreactor > Semi-continuous > Anaerobic >...
GCTTCATATATGACGCCTCCAATATTTTAGTTTTGTGCCTTTCTTGTCTGAATCAGCACATCTCTATCTTATTGCGAGGTGTCTTGTTTTTCAAAGTTCATTTATTTTCTTTACAGGAATGCTTCTGACATATTATTAACCTCCATACGTTAAATTTCTCAAATCACTATGCCTTCTAACGTCTTCAGTGAACCATTATTGGTTTTAATAATTCTGCTTTGTAAAATATCCATTTGATTCAGTTTATTTTGATCTTTTTCATAAGTTTCTACAAAACCGTTTCTTACATTAATTTTTGTTATGTACTTTTCTTTTTTTGTATGAACTAAGAAGGTATTTCCGCTACCATATTTCTTTGTTCTATTTTTTATAACAGATTTAAAGCCGTAGTTTTTCTTAATTATTTCAAATAAATCCATCATGAGCCTTCCGATGAAATGAACAGAAAAACAGTCTTTAACTCATTTATAAATAACATTAAATTTATATTTTTGTTTTTATGGTACACTGGGTAAAAATAAAAGTCAAATAATTTCGCACAATAATTATTGATACTATCGATTATCATAGGGAATAACTATTGATGTTAGCATATTACTTTAAATAGAAAGGTTGATATAAAATATGACTGATAACAAAAAAGCAAATAGATTGATTAAGGAAAAATCTCCTTACCTTTTGCAGCATGCCTATAACCCCGTAAACTGGTTTCCCTGGAGTGACGAAGCCTTTGAAAAAGCGAAATCGGAGGATAAGCCAATCTTTCTCTCCATAGGCTATTCCACCTGCCATTGGTGTCAAGTCTGTCATTAACAGCAAAATTGTTTAAAATCAAATCCATTATAAAACTTAATTATGACTGCCAATCAGGATAAAATTTGAATATTTCTATAAATATAAGTTTATAAACAGGTCACCGTGTATTACTGAACATGTTAATGCTATTCTAAAATTAATTGACATTTACACATATACAAAATCATTCGCTCCAATAAAAAGTAATTTTTAAAAAATTATTACAATTTCGATAATGGTTGTATTATATTGATTTCAAATCCAATTTCTAATTTTCACACTAGAATTTAAAAAAAAATTGTATATCCCTAAAAAGATATTTTTGATAAAATGTGCATGTATAATATGGAAAGAAAGGGTGATAAAATGTCGTATAAAGTGACTGTTTCAGACGGGACAGTGCTCGAAAACTGTATTCAAGATGTTCAGTTTTATATTGATACATCAAGTGATTATATATTTACTTCTAAACACATAAATAAAAACACTATATTAATAACAGGATATATTGATACTGACGAGAGCACTATTTCGTTATATAATTGGGCATTACTCCCCGCTACTAACCCTGATTGCTATAAAGAAATTATTATAGAACAATATAAATCAGAGAAGTTGCTACGAAAAGTTACTTTTTCTAAAGCATTTGTGGTAAAATATAGTGAGAGTCACTCTAATGATAAAGGCGTAGGAACATTCACACTTTACATAAAACAACTCTACGGACAAGATATTGAAGTAACAAGCGAAGATGCTTCACCTAGTGCAAAAGCAGTTCCAAGTCCTGCACTTGAAATTGAAGAGGAAACACAAAACCAAAATTCTGAGCCGGAAAAGAAAAAAGAGGAAAAAGAACATATAACCAAAGTTGGAAGGAGGAAAGCACTGAAACCAAATACAGAATATGAAGTCAATGGATACAAATACCAAACTGATGAAAAAGGCCGGATAATAATTTGTGAAGGAACTCTAAAACTTGAAGATGGAGAAAGAAATGCGTACGACCAAAAAATTGTAGGGCGTGAGGATAAGAAAAAGACTGACGATGGAGGACATCTGGTAGCAACTATTTTCGGAGGTTCAGGTGATATTGACAATCTTGTGCCAATGGATAGCAATCTAAACAGAGGTGAGTGGAGAAAATTGGAAAATATATGGAGAGATGCTTTAGAAGCGGAACCACCACAGGAAGTTCATGTCACAATAATGCCAGTTTATGAAGATGATTCTCAACGGCCTACAGCATTTGACATAGAGTATCAAATAGGTAATGGAAAAGTCGAATATAAGGAATTTAAAAATAGACCTGGAGGTAATTAATTATGTATGATATGGAACAAAAATTAAACGAAATTTATGGAAAAGTTGCAAATACTTTGAATAAAACTATTCCTGAAAAGTGGGACAAAGTCTTGTTATACGGAGAGATTAATGAAGATACAAGAACTGCATATTTTAATTATTATCCCGCCGGTAAAAATGAATCAGTTTATAGTCACGATATTCCTCAAATATTTAATATTCCAAAACTTGAGTATAGAAAACAGTTGAGGCAATTATTAGATAATTTAGAAGAACTATGGAACGAATTTAAAAATAATGGACAAGAGCCATGGACTAATTTGACTTTCATACTAGAAAATAACGGGAAATTTAATATTGAATATGATTATACAGATTTATCAAATGCTAACGATGTTGAACGTCATGCAATTTGGGACTACAAATATCTAGGTATAATACCTGAAGATGAATATACTAAAAAGTTTGTCGAAGAATATATAAAGAGTACAGAAAATAAATAAAAGCCTCAATTTAGAGGCTTTTATATTTTTATATTAATATTTTCTTTTGCCTTTTTCATAGGATTCAAAGTATTATAAAACGCCTCTTGAAGAAAACACTATCATGACTGCGTTGCAGAAACATGCAAGAATTAATTCTTCATTTATTGTACTATTCGTTAATATTTCATAAATAGAATGCAAAAATACGAAACCACAAAAACTATGTACATTGAAAATGTCCTCTTGAATATAAAGTTAAAGAGGCTATAAATAACTGATAGCCTCTTTATTTTGTGTTATATTATAAAAGGAGGCGATAATATAATGAAAATATTTTTCGAATGTGAAGAACTGCTCACTAAATATCAATTGAGTAAAGAGTAATTAAAAAGTAATTGAATAAATATATTGATAATCTTAATATATCAGACAATGAATCATTTGTTCTTGCATATAGCGAAAATCCAAAATATACACTAGTTGGAGATATACATGATAATATGACAATATGACAATTGTGACAAATATACAAAATCAGAAAAGTTATATCACGTGGTCACAGCCAAATGTTTCAGGAAATTGGACCTGCACGTCCATGACATCTCATTATCACTTAACCTTCTCTTTTTTTAACTCTTTATTTTGAATAAGATGCAAAGTATACTTAGTAATCTTTATTTTTATTAATATTGGATATACTATCATCAAAATAATCACGAAAGGAAGGTGATGACAACATGTCAACTAATAAGAAAGCCAATAGACTAATCCGTGAGAAATCCCCCTACCTGCTGCAGCATGCCTATAACCCCGTAAACTGGTTTCCCTGGAGTGACGAAGCCTTTGAAAAAGCAAAATCGGAGGATAAGCCAATCTTTCTCTCCATAGGCTATTCCACCTGTCATTGGTGTCATGTTATGGAGAGGGAATCCTTTGAGGATGAAGAAGTGGCTGAAGTCCTCAACAGAAACTTTATATCCATCAAGGTTGACAGGGAGGAACGTCCCGATATAGACCATATCTACATGAATGTATGCCAGGCACTCACCGGGCATGGGGGTTGGCCGTTGACCATTTTCATGACTCCTGATAAAAAACCGTTTTTTGCAGGGACTTACTTCCCTAAAAACGACAGAATGGGTATGAGCGGATTACTGTCCATTTTGGATAATGTCCATAATGCATGGTTAAATGAACGTAATGCTTTGTTAAAAGCAAGCGAGCAAATAATCAATGCAATAAACGAAGGAATCGGCATTTTTGCACCGGACTATGAAAAAAGTTTATCGGAAGATATTTTTTATGAGGCATATTCCGAGTTCAAATACGAATTTGACAGTATATTCGGCGGTTTCGGAAGTGCACCCAAATTTCCCACTCCCCACAACTTGTTTTTCCTCCTTAGATATTGGTATAACACTAAAGAGGAATACGCTTTAATCATGGTGGAAAAAACCCTTGAAAGTATGCACAAAGGCGGAATTTATGACCATATCGGCTTTGGATTCAGCCGTTATTCAACAGACAGAAAATGGTTGGTGCCCCACTTTGAGAAAATGCTATATGACAATGCACTCTTAGCTATTGCCTACTTGGAAGCTTATCAGGTAACCCAAAAAAGAAAATATGCCCAGATTGCCGATGAAATTTTCACCTACGTCTTAAGGGATATGACCTCACCCGAAGGTGGATTTTATTCGGCTGAGGATGCCGATTCCGAAGGTGTGGAGGGAAAATTCTATGTGTGGTCTCTTGAGGAAGTAAAAAAAGTACTGGGCGATAACGATGGCGGAAAGTACTGTAAATACTATGACATTACTGACCACGGAAATTTTGAGGGATTTAACATCCCCAACTTAATTAAGGAAAGTATCCCCGATGAAGACAGACTCTTTATAGAGGAGTGCAGAAAAAAGCTTTTTGAGTACAGAGAAAAAAGAGTACATCCCCATAAGGACGATAAAATTCTCACTTCGTGGAACGGGCTTATGATTGCTGCATTGGCCATAGGCGGAAGAGTTTTGTGTAATGAAAAATATACAAAAGCAGCAGAAAAGGCAACAGAATTTATTTTTTCAAAACTTGTTTCAAGCAACGGACGGCTGCTGGCCCGATACAGGGACGGTGAAGCCGCTTACTTAGGCTATGTTGATGATTATGTCTTTCTTATCTGGGGACTTATCGAACTCTACGAAACAACTTACAAACCGCTGTATTTAAAACGGTCCCTCAAACTCAATGATGACCTGATTAAGTACTTTTGGGATGAAAACGATGGCGGCCTTTTCTATTACGGAAGTGACAGCGAGCAACTTATAACAAGGCCGAAAGAAATATACGACGGTGCAATTCCATCGGGAAACTCGGTCGCCACTTTAAACTTCCTAAGACTTGCCCGGCTTATCGGCCGATCAGATTTGGAAGACAAGGCCAATCGTCAATTTGAAGCCTTTGGAAGCAGCATTGCACAATTTGCAAGGGGACATTCTTTCTTCCTTTCTGCACTTTTATATGCAAAATCCAAGTCAAAGGAGATAGTCATCGTAGGCAACGAAAAACAAGAAGCTAGCGGTATGGTAAACATCATCAGGGAAGAATTCCGGCCGTTTACATCATCCATTTTATATTCCGACGCCCACTCCGATTTGAAAGACCTGGCACCTTTTGTTGAAAATTACAAAGCTATTGAAGGAAAGCCAACAGCATATGTTTGCGAAAACTTTGCATGTCAGGCACCTATTACCGATAACTCTTTATTCAGGGATGCCATTTCACACTAGTGGTTTGCCCTCTTAATGAATCAAATAAAATACGCTCCTATTTTAAAAAAGTCCTTCTCACAAAGATGTACATGTGAGAAGGACTTAAGTTTTTATACTTAAATTTTTGACAAATTCAATTTTTCATAAAAACACAACGGTGTTATTTTTTCCCGAGAAGGTAACGTCTCAATATTGCAAAGTCAATGGAGTCAACAGAGTTATCGTTGTTCAAGTCTGCCGATTGCTTAATATCGGTAAAGGATATGCCCTTGCCGAGAAGATACTTTCTCAAATAGGCAAAGTCAATGGAATCTACCGAGCCATCACCGTTTATATCACCTTTTAATACGGTGCCTCCTTTAATACCCAATTTATCGGCTATTATGCTCATAAGGGGATAGCCGTTGTCTTTATCGTCAAAGGCAACCGTCCAAACCATTATTCCTCCGCCGTTGTTTTTTATGACATAATCGCAGCGTTCCGCCAAAGAGCGATCGTCTTCATAGGTATACATTTCACGCAGTGTAGGACTGTACAAATAGGGTACCTTTGCATAGTCATCCCAATACTTGCTGTATAAATCGGTCATAGCCTCAAGTTCTTTCATCCTAAAGTAGGTATTCTGTCCGGCTGAACCGAGGTTCCCCTGAAGATTCCCCGAACCGCTTACCCCCAATCCATGTTTTTCAGAGTCGGCCACATTACTCCAACCCCTAGAATAAAAGGGTGAGCCGATAACTATTTTGTTTGACGGAACCCCATAGGTCTCCGTATAAAGTTTAAAGGCACCGTCCACTGAATAGTTATCCTTTGCATATATAGGTGCGTGATGATTTGTTACAGTATCCCACTCACCATGCATGTCATAGGTCATAATATTGATGTAATCAATGTACTGTGCATATTTGTCGGGTTCGGTGCGGGCTACCGTATATTGGCTCGGAGATGCTGCTATTGTAAGCAATTTATCAGCCATGTCATTGTCTATATAAGCTTGACGTATTTCTTTCAAAAGATATGTAAAGTTTTGCCCGTCCTCAGGACCTCCCGGACACCCGCTTCTCGAAACACCGGGATATTCCCAGTCAATATCCACACCGTCAATAAAAGTGTAAGTCTTTAGAAAATTTATAATACTATTGATAAAAACCGCCCTGTTTGAAGCCGTTAAAGCCATATCATGGAATTTCCCGCTGTCATTCCAACCTCCAATGGATACAACAAGCTTTACATCAGGATATACAGATTTGTAATACTTATATTCACCGAAATGGCCTTTCAGTATACTTTCGGAGTGGGGGAAGGTCATTTCGAAGTCTGCATATCTATCGGTTGTCTCTATCTCATATTTATCGTTTATCCTAAAAAAGGCATGGTTTACAACGGTTACTTTATCCCAGGGAATGTCACCGACAATGAAATTGTTATGGCTGTCTAAGTATACTGCCCAATTGGGAAAATACACAATGGACTGTTTGGTGGTTTGACCTTTAACAGCACTAGCTTTTGAAAGTATCAGCAGCTCCAGGACAATTGCCGCAACAAGCAATAGGGAAAGAAAAAAATTTCGTTTCCTATTTTTCATAAACATGTCACCTTCAATACAAATTTAATTTCAATTTTTTTATCTGAAAAAATATAAATCAACACTTATAATTTAAGTATATCACGGATGAGGATATCTGTATAGAAATGGCCAAGAATAGGATCTATAAGACTTTCTAGGTTTAAGGATTTACTGTGGGGAATTCTTATAATTCCAAAATTCACTGACATACCGTACTATATCATCGACTTTAGCCACTTTAGAAAAAGGAAACCATTCCTTGGGAAACAGTTTTTGATAACTCCTTTGGGAAAACCTTTCATCAATGAGAAGAATAACTCCTCTGTCGGTCTCAGACCTTATAACCCTGCCTGCCGCCTGCATTACCTTGTTCATTCCGGGATACATGTAAGCATATTCAAAGCCTTCATTATTTTTCTCATTAAAATAGTCCCTTATAATATCCCTTTCCAGGCATACCTGCGGCAAACCGACTCCCACAATGACAGTTCCTATCAAGCGGTCGCTTTTAAGATCTATGCCTTCGGAAAAAATCCCTCCCATAACGCAAAAACCTATTGTGGTCTCCTCGGGTTCGGGAGTAAAAAGGGCAAGAAAATTTTCCCTTTCTTCCTCAGTCATGGAATTCGACTGGATATGCACCTTTACACCGGGGTATTCCAACTGAAACAGTTCATAAACATTATTCATATACTGGTAGGACGGAAAAAACACCATATAATTCCCGCATTTGCACTTTGTCAGATTTCGTATGGACTCGACTATAGCCTTATAGCTTTTTTCCCGGTTGACATACCTTGTGGAAATGCCGTCGGCAACTAAAATCCTGCGATTTTCAATGCTGAAAGGAGATTCAATGCCCATTATGTAGTCCTCATTCCTTCCCCCCAGTATTCCCCTATAGTACTCAAGGGGAATAAGAGTTGCAGAAAAGAACACAGCACTCTTTCCCTTTTCCACAGCCTGACTCAACAAATAGGAAGGATCAAGGCAAAAAAGCTTAAACTTTACATCTTTTTCCTGTATCTCCAGATAAGTAACATATCTCTCATCATAGAGCTCACAAATTTTTATAAATGCAAGGGCATTAAAATAGAGTTCCAAGAGTTCGTCACCCATTTTAACGTTTTCATTTTTCGCAAAATACGCCTCGCATTCACTTACAAACTTTCTTAAAAGGGAGTAAATCTCCTTATCCCCCTCCCGGCTCACATAAAACCCCTTTTCATTGCACATCTTTTTCCTATTGAGCAAATAAGTATTAAGCTTGCCTAGAGCTTTAGATATCTTAGGGGATAACTCCTTCATCTTCCTCTTCATATTAAGCACAGGACTTTTGAAAATCTCGGCAGAATACATTTCTCTTGCCCTGTCAACCAGATTGTGAGCCTCATCAATTAAGAAGGTATAATCGCTTTTTTCGGTAAAAAATCTTTTAAGATACACTCTCGGATCAAAAACATAGTTATAATCGCAAATAACTGCATCGGCCCATAGGGTCAGGTCCAAAGAAAATTCAAAAGGGCACACTCTGTGCTTTTGGGCATAACTTTCGATAGTTTCGCGTTTCAGTTCCTCTTCTTTACCCAATATATCCATTATGGCATCGTTAATCCTGTCAAAGTGTCCCTTTGCAACTTCACAGTCCACAGGATTGCAATTGGATTTTTCCTTTATACAAATTTTCTCCTTTGCAGTCAGTGTAACTGCCCTGAACTTAAGTCCCTTTGATCTCATTATTGCCAAAGCTTCCTCGGCTACACTTCTGGCAATTGTCTTTGCAGTAAGATAAAATATTTTTGAAGTATGCCCCTCACCCATTGCCTTTACTGAGGGAAAAAGTGTTGAAACGGTCTTTCCCGTTCCGGTAGGGGCCTTTACAAATATATTTCTGCTGGAGGTAATGGTTTTATATACGGCAACGGCAAGCTCCCTTTGGCCTTTTCTATAATTATCAAAGGGAAAATTAAGCCCCTTTATGGACTTGTCCCTTTCTATCTGCCAATCGTATGCAAGCTTGGCCCAGCCGTAGTAGTTTTGAATCAATCGGTCGAAAAACTCTTTCAACTGTTCGAAATTGAAGCTTTTGCCAAGAATTTTGATTTCCTCGGTATCCAAATGGCAATAGGTAAGTCTTACATCTATGCTTTCAAGGTTATTCTGTGCAGCATAAATATAGGCATAGCACTTTGCCTGGGCCCAATGCAGTTCACTGTAGTTTTCGTCAATATTCTCAAGAGGTGACATCGTACTTTTTATCTCGTCAATTGTAACCCCGTCACTTCCTTCAATAATTCCATCGGCCCGGCCTTCAACCGTCAAGACGAATTCCATGTATTCTGTACTGTGTTTTAAAAAAACTTCCGCTCTATAATCTTCCTTCTGAGCTTTCTGAATCTTCTTATGGATTCTGGTTCCCTCAACAGCCCTGCTAACCCTAAAAAAGCTGCTGTCAATATCACCGGAACGCAAAAGGAACTCCACCAGATTGCGTACCGACACTTTTATTTCAAGCTTCTCTGCATTCATAAGTATTCAGCCTTCTAACACGTTTAATTTCGAAAATTTTTTACATTGCCATCCAAAAAACGATTTGCTTTAAACGACTTAATCGACCGTATACTTATTATAACTTAAAGAAACCTTTTATTAAACATAGAAGCCGGTAAAGAATTTTTCCTTACCGGCATGTATTTCAAAGGACTAAGCCTGAGGTTTAAAGGTTGCACAGTCTGTGTCCTCAGATGTTTGTGCATTTTTATGCTGAACTTCAATTTTGCTTGCAGTGCAATAATCGCCCTGCATATAGTAATAGCAAGTATTTACTTCACACTTTATACCATCATTGGGATGGCTCATTTTAGTTACGTGCATAACTATTTTCCTCCTCAATTAATTATTTAGTTTCACTAATATTTTTAAATAAAAAAGCTTTTTTGATACATACACAAATTTCAATATTTGAATAAACATGATAAAAAAATCTCCCGGGCTATCTACACCCCTTCTATTTCTAAGGCTTTCACGACCTTTGAAAGCCCCTAAAAAAATAACTTCCGCAATGATTTAACTACATCAAATGCGGAAGTCTATCTTATTTTTAATTTATGCACTATAATCTTCAACAACTTTTCCTTCACTCATAGCTCTCATTGAATTAAAAACTGCCAAAAGTGCCACTCCGACGTCGGCAAACACAGCTTCCCACATGGTTGCGACTCCAAACACCCCAAGTATCAGTACCAAAAGCTTAACCGCCAAGGCAAAAACAATATTCTGCCACACTATTGAACGGGTTCTCCTTGCAATCCTAATGGCACTTAACAATTTTGAGGGTTCGTCGGTCAACAGTACAATATCGGCTGCTTCTATCGCCGCATCCGAGCCTAACGCCCCCATTGCAATTCCCACATCTGCTCTTGCAATTACCGGTGCGTCATTTATACCGTCTCCAACATATATTATATTTCCCTTGGTCAACCTGCTTTTATATAAATCTTCAAATCTTTCCACCTTCTGCTCGGGAAGGAGCTCCGAGTAAACTGCATCCAAACCCAATTCCCTTGCAATTTTTGACCCGGTCGCACTATTGTCCCCCGTAAGCATTATGGTCCTTCGTATTCCCATTTTCTTTAGTGCCTTCACGGTATTTACAGAATCGGACTTCAACTGATCCGACACCACAATATACCCGACACATTTATCGTCTATGGCCACATATACTATAGTACCCGTTTCCTCAGCCTTGGCCACCTCAATATTCTCACTTTGCATCAGTTTGAAATTTCCCACTAGTATTTTTCTTCCTTCAGCCATCACCACTATGCCATAACCGGGTATTTCGGTGTGTTCCTTGATTATCTCCTTGTTGATTTTACCTTTGCATTCATCCAAAATAGCAGCTGCTATAGGATGATTGGAAAAACTCTCAGCATAGCAAGCTATTTTCAACAGTCCTTCCTTGGAAACACCTTCAAAAGGCTTTATTTCAGTAACTCTAAACACTCCTTTGGTTAAAGTGCCGGTTTTGTCGAACACAACAGTGTCAATACTGTTTAAAGCCTCCAAATAATTACTGCCTTTAACCAGAATGCCTTTTTTCGACGCACCGCCAATTCCTCCAAAGAATCCCAAAGGAATGGATATAACCAGTGCACAAGGGCAGGACACTACCAAAAATACCAGTGCCCGGTTAATCCACTGTGACAAAGCTCCACCGGTAATTATCGGAGGAATAAACGCCAGCAGTACTGCAAAAATAACAACCGCCGGTGTATAGTATTTGGCAAATTTGGTAATAAAGTTTTCGGTAGCAGCCTTTTTACTTCCGGCATTCTGTACCAAATCCAATATTCTTGAAACCGTGGATTGTTTAAACTCCTTTGTTACCTCAACGGTTAAAAGTCCGTTTTTATTGATAACCCCCGATAAAATCTCACTTCCCGGTTCAACTTCAATGGGTAGGGATTCCCCGGTCAAAGCGGAAGCATCAACAACGGACCTTCCATCTACAATTATACCGTCTAATGGTACTTTTTCTCCGGGTTTTACCACAATATAATCGCCTATGTTTACTTCTTCGGGAGAAACCTTTCTAATATCTCCTCCATCTTTTAAATTGGCATAGTCGGGACGCAAATCAAACAAAGCTTTGATGGACTCCCTGGAACGGTTTACAGCCATCTCCTGAAACATTTCGCCCACTTGATAAAACAACATTACGGCAACCCCTTCAGCAAATTCACCAATGAGGAAGGCCCCAATAGTTGCAATACTCATTAAGAAGTTCTCGTCAAAAAAGTGTTTTCCCAAGAGATTTTTATAGGCTTTAAAAATTACATTCATACCGAATATCAAGTAACTTGCAAAAAACAGCAAAATTTCAACCACACAAGGCAGTTTAAATATAAGCGGAACCAGAAAAAAAACTGCTCCGGAAACAAATCTTATCAAAGTCTTTTTGTCAAACTTCCCTCCAAGAACATTTATTTGATCTCTTCTATTTTCCGGTTCCACAACTTTTATATCGATTTCGATATTCTTTACAATTTTTGCCACAGCAACTGTTATTTCGGTCAGAATATCTTTATTTTCCGCCTCTATATTAATTTTGCTTGAAACAAAATCCACAGACGCGTTTTTGACTCCTTTTATTTTTTTAACTTCCTCTTCAATTTTTGATGCACAATTGGCACAGTCAAGTCCTTCCAATATCAATTCTTTAGCATTTTCCATAATAACCCCTTCTTCAAAGTCTTAAAATTTATTCATTTATATGAGCCAATCCCTGATTGAATATATGCCTTACATGCTCATCATCCAATGAGTAATATACTATTTTGCCCTCCCTTCTATATTTTACAAGCCTTGCCTGTTTTAACACCCTTAGTTGGTGTGAAATAGCAGATTGTGTCATTCCTAAAAGATTTGCTATATCACACACACACATTTCAGCTTCAAATAAAGCACAAATTATTTTTATCCTTGTAGTATCTCCAAACACCTTAAAAAGTTCCGCAACATCATAAAGATTCTCTTCGGAAGGCATATTGGACTTTACACGATCTACAATATCCTGATGTATTGTGTTACAATCGCAATTGAGATTATCTTTATTATTCATTGGCATTCTCCTTATACATCAACATGTACATATGAACATATATTCATATGTTCTGATATAATTATATACTCGACATTGTTCCAAGTCAAGACAAAAGTTGCTAATTTCTTTGGAACTCTTTAATCATTTCCTCCGTTAGCTTCTTTTCTTTGCAAATCATGCCGTAAAGTTTGCCCGAGGGTCGCATGGTTCTTATCTGATTTTTGAAATTGCAGTGATAAAGACCGAAAAATGCACTTTCTCCCTCTAACCATTCAAAGTTATCCATAAGGGTCCAATGATAGTACCTTTGAATGTCAATACCTTCAGATATCGCCTTTGCCACATTTGCCAGGTGGTTTGCTATAAAATTCGGTCGCTTTTCATCGTTCTTGTCGCTTATACCGTTCTCAGTTATATAAATTGGCAATTTGTATCGCTCATAATATTTCTTGCACACCTGATATATTCCCTTGGGGTAAATGTCCCAACCGAGATCGTTCTTTTCAAGTTCCTTGTCACATTTCAAACTATGGAACAAACTAGAGGGACTAAACACGAACTCAACTATGTTTCTTGTATAATAGTTTATCCCTATAAAATCGACATAGGTACCCCTGCAATATCTATATCCGTTCTTCGGCAGTGGGAATTTAATTTTTCCCCTTATCATGCCCTCCATATACAATTCCTGAAAAAGATAGTCCACCGCTTTAGCTAACGTTTTCCCCACTGGGGAAATACCGCAAAATATGCGTATATGCATGGCAAACCCAACCTTGGTTTCACCCTTAAACCCTTTTAATCTTCTTACCGAGTGAATAATATCATAAGCTTTTATATGGGTTTTAATCAGTTCCGTATATACCTTGAAGCTCTTTAACAGGCTCCTTTTTCCCGGTGGCCACATTCCAAAAATGTATCCGAACTTTGTATAGACATTGGGCTCGTTGAAAGTCACCCAATCGGTGACGAGATCTCCAAGCTTTTCAACAACATATTGCACGTATTCCAAAAAATATCTGGAATTTTCCTCTTTTGTCCATCCTCCCATTTCATCAAACCAAAGAGGTTCTGAAAAATGATGAAGGGTTACAAATGGAATAATGCTATTTTTTATTAGCAGTTGTATTTCATATCGGTAATGCTCAATGGCTTCATCGGAGAATATCCCCGGCTTAGGTTCTACTCTGCTCCATTCGAGACTCATCCTGTGAGTGTCGACATTCAATTCCTTCAAAAGTTCTGTATCCTCTTCAACTCTATTCCAGTGATCACATGCGGTAATGCAGTGGGAACCGTCCTTGATATGCCCTTCTTCACACCATTTATACCATGTATTGTTCTTATCCCCACCCTCAATCTGAACACTGGCTGTTGCAGTGCCCATCAAAAAACCTTCAGGAAGAGCAAACTTTTCCAATACTATCATCTCCTTGATTAAACACCTATTTCATAGATATTCACTTCAAGGAATATGGGTACCTGAAGGATTGACAATGCACTTTACAGTAACATACTATTTCAAATGCTCCAAATATTTTGCATTAATCAAAACTCCTACAAATTATCGGTTTTTATTTTAAAACTGTGCTATATTTTAGAAAACTATGTTATAATATAGGAGGTTTTGATTTCATAAATTAACAAAAATAAATATAACATTAATTTTATAACTATTTTTCAAAATGATGTTATCTTTACTTTTGCAGTTATTAGCAAGTAAAAACAAAAGCATAAAAAACTTGACAATTAGGAGATAAAGCCATGACTATAATTAATAAACTTCTTAAGTCTCTACTTAAAAGATTAAAATTTATAAAAGAAACGTATTTTAAAAAAACTTCCGATATTTTTGAATTTATTTTTGTTGAAATTTTATACATATCGACATCCTTGCTTCTTTTGCGACCGACGGAAAACGATAGCATCAAACCAATAGTAGGGCAGTTTCAAACATTTATTGCAATACACCTTGCCTATCGTTTTCGATTTTTTGCCCTAAAAATAGGATTATTTTTCAATTTCTTCGAAATAGCTTTTCTGATTTTTGTATACACAAAAAATCCCATATTCGGAACATTGGCCGGATTGACCTCTAAGATTCTGATTGTTTTCTGCTCGATAATAGTGTCAATGTTTGCAAATTTTCAGGAAATTCAAAAGCAAAAGTTACATGAGCAAAAATGCAAGCTCGAACTGCTCTCTGTAACCGATGACCTTACAGGTGCTTACAACCATAGATTTTTCAATTACACTCTAGACAGGGAAATCGAAAAATCTAAAACAAATAAATCACCCATTGCCCTACTGATGATAGATATAGACAATTTCAAGATGTGTAACGACATAAACGGCCACGACTACGGAGATTACATACTTAAGGGTGCGGCTTCCATACTTAAAGAAGCTGCAGGAGACAAAAATATCGTTTGCAGATATGGAGGCGACGAGTTTGCAGTAATCCTACCGGGTATGGATTTGCAGTCTGCGAGTGAAATGGCCCATGAAATACGTAATCTATTTGAAAAGAAAAAATCCGAGTATTTTAAAAATCCTTCTTTCAACAATGTAACCCTATCCATGGGATTTTCGGTATATCCTGATTTGGCTGCAAATAAGGATGACCTTATAAATCAAGCCGATATGGCTCTTTACCACTCTAAAAATCTCGGTAAAGACAAAATTCACTTTTATCAAGATGTTCTGGAAAAACTAAAGAAACATATAAGCTCGGACCATCAGCATATGATAGGTGTGTTTAAAGCTCTTCTGAGCACCATATCCGCCAAAGACAAGTATACCCGGGGCCACTGTGAACGTGTAGCCAACTATTCAGTTATGATTGGCAAGGCACTCAACTTAAGTATAAAAGACATTAGCACATTGCAATATGCAGGATTGCTTCACGATATTGGAAAAGTTGAGGTTCCGAAACTAATATTGAGCAAAACAGGGAATCTAACCGATCAAGAGTTGGACATTATTAGACAGCATCCGGTCTATAGTGCCAACATTCTTGAACCTCTCAGTATGAACCAGCTTATCGATTATGTTTTACACCATCACGAAAGATATGACGGCAATGGATATCCTCATCGCTTATCCGGCGAATCCATAAGTTTGGGAGCGAGAATATTATGTGTGGCCGACTCCTTTGATGCAATGCTGTCAGAGCGTCCTTACAGTTCAAGTATGAATATAGATGAAGCTTTTTCGGAACTGGAGAAAAATTCAGGCACCCAATTCGATCCGGAAATTGTAAAAGTCTTCATAAAAGCTATGAAAGAAAGTGAAGAATATATGAAAGTTGTATAAGTTCAGAAAGAAATAAAAGATCCAAAATAAAACTTCCGCTTTTTCGAACCGTCAAAAAAGCGGAAGTTTTATTTATCAATAAGCCATTTTTTATTATCAATAGTTTTTTAATGCGGATAACCTATATTATAAATTCATACCTTAAGCAAAGGGATTCTCCGTCTTGTAAAGCATTCCTTTAGGCTGGTTAAATCCGATGAATTCTACTCCCAAATACTTAAACACTTCATACAGAGATTTGCCGTAGTGTCCGAAGGCTACTGCACCGTGGTGCGGAAAACCGCCTTCAATCAACACATGACGGTAGAATCTTGCCATTTCCGGTATTGCAAATACACCAATACCTCCGAAAGATTTGGTTTCCACCGGAAGAACTTCACCGTTTGCTATATATGCACGAAGCTTCGTATCGGCAGTTGACTGCAATCTGAAGAAGGTGATGTCACCGGGAACGATATCCCCTTCGAGAGTACCGTTGGTAACTTCCTCAGGAAGACTTCTAGCCATAATCTTCTGGTTTTTCATAGTACATGATGTTAATTTCTTTGAGCAGGTATTACCGCAATGGAATCCCATAAATGTATCTCTATGGGTGTAGTTGAATTTGCCCTCTATAGCTTCCTTGAACATATCTTCAGGTACGGTATTGTTAATATCAAGCAAAGTAACAACATCGTTAGATACAGCGATTCCGATAAATTCACTTAATGCACCGTAAATATCAACTTCACATGACACAGGAATGCCACGGCCTGTCAGACGGCTATTGACATAACACGGAACAAAGCCGAACTGAGTCTGGAATGCAGGCCAACATTTACCAGCAATGGCTACATATTTCCTATACCCCTTATGTGCCTCAATCCAGTCAAGTAAAGTTAATTCATATTGTGCCAACTTTTCAAGCACTTCAGGCTTTTTATTGCCGGCACCGAGCTCAGCAGCCATATCTTTCACAACTTCAGGAATTCTAGGATCATTTGCATGCTTGTTAAAAGCTTCAAAAAGGTCAAGCTCAGAGTTTTCTTCAATCTCTATACCAAGGTCATACAAGCACTTGATGGGTGCATTACAAGCTAAAAAGTTCAACGGTCTAGGACCGAAGCTAATGATCTTCAAATCCGATATAGCAACCAATGCCCTTGCAATAGGCACAAACTCATTTATCATATCGGCACATTCCTCTGCATTACCTACAGGGTATTCCGGTATATATGCCTTTACATTTCTAAGTTTCAAATTATAACTTGCATTAAGCATACCGCAGTATGCGTCACCGCGTCCGTCAGACAAGTCGTTCTGGCTTTCCTCAGCAGCTGCAATGAACATCTTGGGCCCTTCAAAATGCTTTGCCAGTAATGTTTCAGAAATTTCGGGACCGAAGTTTCCGAGATATACACATAATGCATTACAGCCGGCTTTTTTGATATCTTCAAGGGCTTGAACCATATGTATTTCACTTTCCACAATACATACAGGACATTCGTAAATATCCTCCCCGCCATATTTCTTTTTGTAAGCTTCTACAACTGCTTTTCTCCTGTTTACCGACAATTCTTCCGGAAAGCAGTCACGGCTAACCGCAACAATACCGATTTTTACCTTTGGCATGTTTTCCATTTTAATTTTCCTCCTTCATTTGACCTTCTTTTACTATCGACTACTTTGATGATTAAATAATAAGGAAATTTCCCGTCATAACTCAACTCTTTACATTTATTTAAACTGAACCATGACAGGGAAGATTACCTTAAAAATATACACTCCATCCATCTTTACCTTATCAAACACTACATCCTTAGAAAAAGGTAACAGTCAGCAGGTTGTGCCAGAACACATTATACATTATACATTATAACATCACACATACCTTGCTACAATAAATAATTGACATACAAATAAATTGCTTATAAATTTCTATTTCGAATAAGGTTTATTGAACCGCATTATCCAAAATATTTTGCAGAATTACTGCAATTTCAGCCCTTGTGGCAAACTGCCTGGGATTCAGCTTTCCTCCCGAACCTTGCACAATCCCCAATTTTGTCAAAAATGCCGCCGCATCTTTGGCATAATCACTGATTTGATCTTTATCGCTATATCTTGCAAGATAATCAATGCCGTCATTTTCATAGGTTATACCTTTTGCTTCAAGGGCTTTAAGCATAATAACCATTATATCCTGCCTTGTTATATTTCCTTCAGGGAAAAACAATTCCCCCGTTCCTTTTACAATTTCTAGTTCTTTCGCAATACCTACCGAATTGTAATAATAGGCATCCTGTTTTACATCAATAAAGTTTTCGGTAAATTCGGCTTCAAACCCCAAAGCATTCACCGCCATTATGGTAAAATCGGCTCTTTTGGTGTTAATGCCGGGATTGAACATACTCTCTCCAACTCCCTTTACCACACCCTTCTCATACAGCGAATCAATGGCATTTATGGCCCAGGAGTATTTTAACCCCACATCGTTGAAGTACTTCGATTGCTTAGTTGAAATTGTAAGTCCCTTGCTTTCATTGTGCAATCGATCAAGAGCCGTTACAACATAGTATACTCTTTCGGTATCGTACATACCGGTATCGATAAACTCCTGCACACCATCTGCATACTTTCTTACAGTGGCAATAAGATTCCTAGCACTTGCATCGGAAGTTATATCCGCATTTTCATTTATATCAAAGCGGTATATTGCATAATATGCTGTATCCGGGTCATTATCGATCCAGGTCAGTTTGATTTTGTCCGATACAAGCTCCAACTTTCCGTTTGCAGGAGTATCCGGAGCAGAACCACCCTTCCAGCTCATTACGGGAACAAGTGCCTTGGTGCTTCTCAAGTTTTTCACGGTGTTCACAACCGGTTGCTTTTTCGCATCATATAAATTGCCCACCCTAAACATTATATCTCCCATAATTTCCGGCTTGACGGTATTAAACTTAAGCTGTCTTGTAAACTCCGGCACACCGTTACTGTCGGTAAAATACTTGTCAGTGCTGTCATTTACTTTGTACAGTGCCATACCTATATATAGATGGACATTTTTACCCCGACAGACATCGGACCACCACGTTGCCAGTTCTCCATAGGCTGCTCTTGAGTATCCGAAAGAAAAATAAATCTGCGGAGCAATATAGTCGATAATTTCATCCATAACCCATTTTCTTGTGTCGGCAAAACAGTTGTTGTAATTGGTTGAACTTGCCTCGGTATTGGAACCGTTTGCTAGGCCATCCTTTTTGTTTCCCCAAATGCCTGCCGGACTTACACCAAACTTTACCCACGGTTTTGCCTTCTTAATCTCCTCCGAAAGCTCGCTTATCAAAAGGTAAGTATTGTTTCTCCTAAAATCCCCGATGTTTGAAAATTGTCCGTTGTTGTATTTTCTGAAGGTATCCTCATCCTTAAGCTCGCCTACCGTCTTTTCATAGTAGAAATAGTCATCGAAATGTACCCCGTCCACATCGTATTTTCTAACTACTTCCATGACACGGTCTATAACCCACTTTCTTGCCTCAGGGATTCCGGGGTCCACAACAAACCTGTCCATGGAGCTCTTAATCCATTCAGGATGTTCCTTATACACACTTTTTTCTATATTAAGGGATGCTTTTGTGGCATCTTTCATATCCATTGATACCCTATAGGGATTAAACCAGGCATGTAGTTCTAAGTTTCGCTTATGTGCCTCCTCAATGGCAAACTCAAGAGGATCGAAGCCCGGATCCTTACCGAAAGTTCCCGTCAAATACCTTGACCATGGAACCATATCCGACTTGTAAAAGGCATCCGCCTCGGGACTGACTTGAAAAAAAACAGCATTCATGTTCATCTCGACTACTTTGTCCAAAATAACAATAAGTTCTTCCTTACTCTTTTGTATTCTCTCCTCATCATTTGCAATCTTCTTTACATCGGCAGAAGGCCAATCAAGATTTACCACGGTGCTAATCCAAGTTCCCCTTAGCTGCCGCTTAACAACAGGAGTTTCGTTGGGAATGAAATTGGAATAGGCATCCCAGGCATTTGCCGCAAACGTGTTTGCCGGCAAAATATTGACAGAAACCATAACAGCAATAAAAGCTGCAATAAACATTGTTGCTCTCTCTTTAATAAACATTTTAACCCCCACGTTTTCTTTTGTATTTAAAATATATAATATTTTTCTGCTTGTAGTATTTAAAAGGCCTTACTCTGCTTATGAAGGCAGATTATCATCTAAGCACAACAAATAGCATATATATTTTATCATTTTTGCCTTACAACTTAAACCACCATATTTTTACAACACTTTACGGACCAAGCCAGAATGTCAGAAAAAAGCTCCTATATATTATATATGGAGCTTTTTTCCTTTATATAATAATTTTTTAAATTCGCTGAAAAACAAGCCGTCTATGCCCATTAATCAAATTCATATATATTGTCTATAAAGTAATTATTGTTTGGAGTAATGTTTTTGAAATATATGTCATCTTTATTTCTTTGCAAATAGCCGGCTGCATTATCCTGTATAACGGTATCCTTAACTATCAACATCGGCTCAACTTTTCTCAAGTCGAAAATATGACAGTTTGAATTTGCATAATTGTTGCTTATCTCACAGGAATCAAACAACACATTTTCGCTGTCTGAAATTTCCACCAAGTCATATTCACTGTTGTTTATAAACTTTGAATTGGCAAATACTATATCCTTTGATTCAACTATATACATAATCTGCTGCGAACATTCCTCAATCGTCGAATTGTCAAAAACGAAGTTTTCAACATTTGAAAGATCAACACCGCGTGCACCGCAGCCATACAGGACGGAATTGTTTATATATACATTACTGCAACGTTCGAAAGAAAAGACTCCTCCTGCACATTCACCCTTTTCGGGACCATGTCCGGCTCTTACACCCTCAACAACTATATTTCTAGAATCCTCAAAATTCAATACAGTGGAATAAGAAGAACCAACCATTATATTTGCCAATTTACTCGATTCCGATCTTATCACTAGATTTTCAACATTGCTGATTACCAGTTCAAGTCCGTTATAAGTTTCTCTTGCATAAGCCTTTTCATTGTCTATCCTTTGATTCAAAACCGACGTAATATCATACATTACATTGGATTTTAGAATAATTTCACGGTTCGAACCGATAGCATTTATAAATTCCCTTGCACTATTTGCAACAACTACTTTCATATTGCTGCGATCTATAAACTTTTTATTTTGATATTGCTCGTATTCGCTTAAAAGCTCCCCGGTCAATTTCTCCATCTCATTTATAGTAGCATCGTCATATTTATACTCAAAGGCACTGTCCTCAGTTTGGATTTCGGTAATTACCAGAGGATCTTTATTAAAGGCAGTTTTAGCAGGTTTTCTCTTTGAAATTATCGTACCGTCTCCGATTTGTCCATTGTAATTGGCACCCAATCCCCAAAGAGAACCGTCGTCTTTTATTGCCAAAAGATGTCCTCCTCCTACTGCTATTTCTCTAACTCCGCTTAATTCTTCTATCTTCGTAGGAATTAACGGGTCATCCGTGTCAATATCGAAATTATAATATCCCCATATAAACACACTGCCATCGTCCTTTAACACCGCACAGCGACCGCCTTGAGCAGCAATACCAACTATACCGCTAAGCTCCTCAACTTTTACCGGTACCGATGTTTCCACACCATTATTAATTTGACCTCTGTACACAGGCATGCCTTCATAATCTCCCCAGGTCCATACAGTACCGTCATTTCTTAATGCAAGCAACTGGCCTTGTCCTGCCGATATATCGATAATATTGTTCAGCCCTTTCACTTTTTTTGGAGTAATGCCTTCAAGACCTCCCCAAACCCAAACATTACCTTCCTTGTCGATGGCAGCAGAATAATCATAACCTACTGCTATATCCTCAATTTGAGTCAATTTTTCAACCAAAACAGGGGTAAGGCTTCTATCTCCGGTTCCGGCTCCCAACTGTCCGGAGGCGTTATTTCCCCATGCCCAAACCTTGCCATCATTGCTCAAGGCCAGACAATGTCCTCCGTAAGATGCCGCAACCCGCTTGATTTTTGAAAGTCCTTTAACTTTTACCGGGATTTCACTATCCATTTCAGTGCCGTCTCCCAGTCTTCCATGATCATTTTTACCCCATGCCCAAACCGTTCCGTCTATTTTCAAAGCCAATGAATATCCTGCACCTGCGGATATATCAATGATTTTTTCCAAACTCTCTATTCTTTCAGGCAGTAATTTGTTTCCGTCAAAACTTTCCCCCCATTCCCAGACTGTTCCGTCCCTCTTTATAGCAACAGTATGGGTGTATCCGCCCGATATATGTATCATTGCGTAATCTTGCCCGAACATATAGATCAAATCATCAATCAACTTCTTATCTGCTTCCTTGTCGAAAACATTATCCTTTTCGCTGATAATGATGACATTTCTGTCATAAAAAATATTTTTATCCAAAACATCTTCCACCAGTCTTCTTAGCGGAAGATAGGTCCTTCCTTCAATAATTTCCGGCGGTACATCAAGCTCAACCGGGTTGTCGTTCAACACCATGATATTTTTCCCAGGCTTCAAGATTGCAGTATTCTCGCCTAAACTGATGGTCACAATGGAATTGACACTATCCCAATCAACTTCAGCCTTCAGGCTTTCAGATACAAACCTCACCGGAACTAATGTCCTACCGTTCTTAATAATTGGAACAATTTTTTTATTATCAGCATCTATTTTAGTCTTTACCGTGTTAACGTATGCATCCGAATTTCCTATGTAAAGTATCACTGTTTTACTAAGCTTTGATTGGTCCTCTTCGGTTATTGCCTTTACATTCGAGTTAAAACCAAGTAGGTTGACAAGAGCTGCAAACACCAATAGTCCCGACAGAAATTTAATCTTTTTCACCTTTCGATTCCTCCCCGTTCCATAGAATAATATACTTCTACATTTATTTATTTTACCTTATCAAATCAAATTTGTCTAAATACTTTTTTTTCTAAATTCCCAAGGAACTTTTCAAGCATTATATCTACCACTGTCCGACACAAACAATCCTTTCGATTATGGCAACAGCCAAACAACCTCCTCCCATTTTCAAACGGTACAATCCACCTTAACCGTTCAAATAAAATTTAATGCTGCAATTTATATTGATCCACCGCTTTATTCTTGTACAAGAATGCATTTTGAGGACATTTATGCACACATCTTTGGCATGAAATACAATTCTCAAAAAAAATAACCCTGTCGCTTTGCACCTCAATATTGTTTACCGGACATCCCTTTTGGCAAAATCCACACCGAGTACATTTGTCCATATTGACAGAGAGGGCTTTTTTTGCCCATTTTTTAGACCCCATTTTAAACAGCTTATACATCGGCTTTCCCCATATTTCTCTTCCCTTTGCATTACTGAGCCGTTTTTCATTATTTAAAAACAGGTCAACAAGTATCTTAACCCGTTCCCTTGCATTTTTTACAGCATCACCAACCTGCTGCTCGGTAAATTTTCTAAACAGAACCAAATAGTAATTATTCGGCATTACAATACAATCTTCAATAACAACTTCAAAGCCTATTCTCCTTAAGTCCTTGGCAAATACAACAGGCCCCGCTGCAATTTTATTTGCCTGGGTGGAAAATACAATGCACTTTCTGCCCTTCCCTTCGGATATGTGTTTTTTAACCCAATCTGTAAAGACCTCTGGAAACAGCTCGGCATAAATAGGTCCTCCGAATACATAAAAGTCATACTTATCTTCAAACCCAGTATTTTTAGTAATTTCATAGGTATCGCAAGGGATATTTCTATGTTCAAATTCATTTTTTATGGTCTTTGCTACAAACTCCGTATTTCCGGTGCCCGAAAAATAAACAATACATCCTTTCATATCCGTTAACTCCCATCAATTGTTCAAAAATATCATTTTATCGTGCAATAAAAAATTTGGTATTAGCTTATACTTGCTCCAAAAGGTGCCAAACCAAGCTTGGCAAGTTTAAAATGTTGCAGGCCAAAAGGTATTCCTATAATAGTCACACAAAAAGCAAGGCCTATCAAAAAATGCGATAAGGCAATTTCCCAGCCGAAAAATATTAACCATATAACGTTTAGTAAAAATCCGCCTATCCCAAATTTGCCCACATTAACCTCCCTACCGAAAGGCCACAGTACAAAAGCTGCTATTTTCATACACTGAACCCCAAAGGGTATGCCAATAATAGTCAAGCAAAAAAGCAAACCCGCAACAAACCAGCCGATTGCGGAAAAAATTCCTCCAAACAAAAGCCATATTATATTGCCCAAAAACCTCACTTTTTTCCCCCCTTGAATTATCTCCAAAAACATTTACCCAATACCCATAGCTAAGCTGATTAAAAAGAATTACCCATTGCAAAATTGCCTTTTATATTTTTATTCACCGATTATCTTCACAAGTACACGCTTTTGACGCTTTCCGTCATATTCTCCGTAAAAAATCTGTTCCCACGTGCCAAAGTCCAGTTTTCCATTGGTTATGGCAGCCACCACTTCTCGTCCCATAATCTGACGCTTTAGATGGGCATCGGCATTGTCTTCATATCCATTGTGGTGGTACTGACTGTGAGGTTTTTCCGGAGCCAATTTCTCCAGCCATTTTTCAAAATCCTGATGCAAACCCGGTTCATCATCATTCACAAAAACACTGGCAGTAATGTTCATTGCATTAACCAAAACCAAACCTTCTTTTACACCGCTTTCATCTATACACGCCTGAACTTGGGGAGTAATGTTAACATATCCTCTCCTTGTAGGCAAATTGAAATATAACTCTTTACGATATGATTTCATTTTTTATGCCTCCTTTAAAACGGTATTTGTTGTTAACATCAAATTCCAACCATATATAAATTATCCATTTTTCCACCACTTAAGCCATTATATCCGTCAAATTGAATTATACTTCAAAATAAGAAAAAAGACTATCGAATTTTTTATACCTAAAAAACAAAATCTCGGGGGCTATCTATGCTCCTTCCATTTCCAAGGCTTTCACGACCTTCAAAAGCCCCAAAATAAAAACTAAGGTCTCTGCAAAAGCAAAAACCTTAGTCTGCATTTGAATATTAGTTGAATTTGCAATCTTATGAAAATCCATTTCGTTTCAACGATAAATACTGTCTTTAAGTAAAATTATAGGCCATTTATTTACCTATCGGCAATTTAGGCAATTTACCCACCAAGAATTTTCTTAATGCTGCAAAATCTAGAGAATTAACTTCCCCGTCCAAATTCAAATCGGCAGCTGCCATATCTATTTCTTTATGCGGTTTGCCTAACAATTCAAGCCTAAACAATGCCAGGTCCAAAGAGTCTACATTTCCGCTTCCGTCCAAATCTCCATATAAAACCTCAGTTTGGGTAGGAGTTGGTGTCGGTGTCGGTTTGGTAGTCGGTGAAGGTTTAACTCCACCCGGTTCCTCTCCAAAAATTAGTACTCCGTCATCGTATACCGGTATATATGGTGTCAAACCTGCAAAGGACACGGCATCATAATCGGGATCGTCTCTTAAATTTTGATAGGACCAGTCATTTTTGTTGGAACCGATCTTCTCATCTTTGTACTTAATCGATACAAACGCATCTTTTTCACACATTTCCCATTCGGTAGGCATAATCTTTGTTCCGGTAAAGTCCACTGTAAAATAGTAAATATTGTCCTTATAATGTTGCAAACCGATAAGTTTCGCTCCCTGGTGTTCTCCAAGGGTTATGGATACATCCTCCAATCCCTTTCCTGCTTCAAAAAGCTCGGTCAGGTCCATATAATAACGAACCGATAATTTATCCTTTACTGTGGGCGGATGTGCCGAGCGGTTATTAACCTGGAACATCAGATTCATTGCCCCATAGCCTTCATAAATTATCCATGCACGACAGAAGTATTCAGGGAAATTGTCTTCCTTAGCCCTGAAATCTTCAGGCTTCGGCCAGTCCTTAAGCGGTTCGCCGCCGTACATATCATACATTTTTGCCAAACTGCCTACAAAACCTGCATTGTAGTCTATTGCCACCTCATTCAATCTGTAATCGGTAATGTCATCAACCCAACCATCATCGGAATTTGGACCTCCAACCAATGCTCCGTATAGGATGTTGCGATGGAAACCGGGTACATCAAGCATGCTTGCCCATGAACCGTGAGAAGTCCTGTGATGCGGATGTTCCGGTGCATTCTCACCGAATCCTACCACATAGCTTCCTTTGCGTGGGTTATCTCCAAGGGCATAGTTTATCTGTCTTTCTGCAAATTCGCGATATGCTTGCTTCTTTGAAGCAGTTCCGACCGTATCGTCATCGGACCAAACGAAGGCCAAAAATGCAGCTGTTGTAGCATAACGCAACGAACCCCAAGGTGAAAGCCATGCCAATCCACCGGGAGTATAAGTAATTCCGCCACCCGGAAGCCAATAATCGAGGTTTTTCTCCACCATGGCAACATATGCCTCGTCATGGGTAACTTGAGCTATTTTCAACGCTGCACCATAGCTGACATCATCCCAGCAATGGGTATGGCCTCCTCCCAATGCTGACGGCGGCAAAATGGATTTTGCCTTCTCAAGATAAGTGGAATCGTTAGTTTTTATGTACAACCAAATTGCACCCCATGCAAGGTCATCCAAATAACTGCCGGAGGGGTACAACACGTTCAGAGGATTTTTACCTCTATATTTATCCCCAAAGGCAAAGATTTCTTTGGCATGCTTCAAACATGTCTCTGCATACTGGGGATCGGTTTCTTCAAATATAATTGATGCAATAGCAAGGGCAGCAGCAGTTATCCCTGCTATATCCGAACCCGGTGTTGAAGGGTTAAGCACAAAAGATTTTCTGTCGGTCATATAATCCAGCATCTCATGGGCAACCCAGCAACCATGGTCGGATTCATTGTACCCGCACATATAGTACAATACTTCCGGCTCAGGATGGGCTTTCAACAGAAAATCGGTACCCCATTTGATTTCGTCAAGAATAACATCCAATTGTCCTGCCTTTTTAAACGCATCACGGTATTCGTATACACTCCACCCCAACTGCGATGCAGCATAGGATATGGTATGGGTAAACTTAATTCCGTCTCCGGCATCGGCCCAACCGCCAGTCAGGTCCAGGCCCACATCCTGTCCGTCAGTCATAGCAGCGTCTGTACGATAAGGCAGAATATAGTCGTCAGGCAAGTCACCGAGTCGGTTGGCCTTATAGAAAAGAAGTGCTTTCTGCAGTGCTTCTCCATAACTATAATAGGAACCGCCCGCTCGCGGCGAAGAAGCTGCCTGAATTTTCTGTTCGGAAACCAGCAAAGATGACATCATGGAAGCAATAAGTACCACAGCAGTGACCTTTGAAAGTTTCCCAAAGATAACTTTTGCTATTATTTTCTTCATAACTTCCTCCCCTTTGTTAATATTTTTATAAATTCATCGTGTTCAAAAAAATGAACAGCTTTTGAATTTAATTATCACCAATTGCTTTATATATCGTGAAGTATTTTTAGGGACAAGCTAATTTCACGATAATAAATCCAAGAAAACCGGTAATTAAATTTGTGATTTATGGCATTATGGCGACTAATGCAACATAGACATGTTATAAAGTATATACCGTTACTTTAATTATATAATGATAATCTAAATCTGTACAGAATATAAAAGAAATCAAAAATTCCACACTCAAACCAAGCTATAAAAATTTATTTTTACTCCATATTGCATTCAACATTTTACTATGATATAATACTACCAAACGGTAGGTAGTTTGTTTGGAGGAGGTATTATGAAAAAGAATGAAATTTTGAACCAAGCATTAGAGCTATTTGCAAGCAAGGGATACTTCGGCACCAGTATGGACGATATTGCAAAGTCGGTTGGAATTAAGAAAGCGTCCTTATATTCACATTATTCCGGTAAAGAAAGTATATTCACAGCTGTATTCAATAGCATTTTAGAAGATTATACTTCTTTTATCAATGACTTGACAGCTTATGACGAAGAGACAAATTGTTCGGAAAAGTTGGCAAGTATTTTTTCAAGCTATGTAAAAAACTGCAAGGACAACAATAAAATGCTTTTCTGGGACAGGTATTACTACTATCCTCCGGAATACTTGAAGGATTATATCTTTCGCAAGACTTACGAAATTGAAACCATCTTTTTGGAAAAGATTACGGCAATTGTTGAAAAGGGAATCAAAAACAGAGAATTCAAGAATAAGAGTGCAGACGACATCGCCTTATCCTTCTACTATATGATGATAGGTTTTGCTATGACAATAAAGTTTTATGATGAGAAAGAAATCGATAAGGATATCGAAAGGTGCATAACAGTATTTTTAGAAGGCATAAAGCTATGATTTGTTAGCTTTATGATAAAAGTCCAGTTAATTAAAAAGGAGGATTTTTATATGAGTGGAAGTTTCATGAGAAAGCTCGGCAAGTCCGGAATTGAAGTCAGTGCATTAGGCTTGGGATGTTGGGCTATCGGCGGACCGTTTTATATGGATGGAAAGTATGACGGCTGGGGCGATATTGACGACAATGAGTCAATAAAAGCTATCCATAAAGCCATTGAACTTGGGATAAACTTTTTGGATACTTCTGATGCTTATGGTATTGGGCATAGTGAAGAAGTAATCGGTGAAGCACTTTCAGGAATAAGAGATGAGGTTATAATAGCCACAAAGTTTGGCTATTTCGGAAATGAGTCTACAAAAACTCTACATGGTATCAACGTTGCACCTGACTACATAGAAAGGGCCTGTGATGCCTCACTAAAAAGACTGAAAACCGATTACATTGACGTTTACCAGCTTCATGTGGGGGATTTGCCGATATCTGATGTTGAATCGGTTTGTCAAGTACTTGATAAACTTGTCGATAAGGGTAAAATTCGTACTTACGGATGGAGCACCGACCTTGCCATAGGATCTCGATTATTTAGCGAAAAACCGAATTGTTCTGTCATACAACACAATTTAAACATTTTGGAAGATGCACCCGAAATGGTCGAATTGTGTGAGTGTCAAGGTGTTGCCAGCATCAACCGCAGCCCTTTAGCCATGGGATTTCTGACCGGAAAATTTACAGCCGAATCTTTACTGCCGAAGGATGATGTTCGCAGTGCAGGACATTCTTGGGTTACATTCTTCAAAAACGGCAAACCTGTTCCTGAGTTGTTAAAAAAACTTGACTCAGTCAAAGAAATTTTAACAAGTAACGGTCGTACACTTGCCCAGGGAGCTTTAGCCTGGATTTGGGCTCGGAGTAGCTGCACCATACCCATCCCCGGATTTAAAACAGCAAAACAGGTTGAAGAAAATGCAAAAGCTATGGAATTTGGTCCTTTATCACAAGATCAAATGAATGAGATAGAGCAAATCTTGGGAAGAAGATAGAGCAAGTGTAGCTTTTGCCTTACAGTCTTGTTGCTAAGCATTTTGCCATACCTAAGTTGGAGTTGGTGGGACAAATTACCTATTGCTCCTGAGATTCAATAATCCGAAATATTACTATAAAGGAGCGATTAATTATGAAGGAACTTAGAGACAAACTCCAAATTAGTGCTGGTCTTGAAAATCTAACAGAAAACCTTGTATTTCAAGAACTACATAACTTCATTGAGAAAATCAAGAATACACCGAACTCTCAATTATGCATCTGCTCCATTTGTTTGGCCGATGTAGCAGCAATTGTTCTCAATGATATGAAGCCTCAATATTGTTCTAATTTCATAGATAAAGACAAAAGCAAGGACTATTTCAACAAACACAAATTAGAAGTTCAAGTAAAAATCGCCAAAGCCTTCGACATGGTAAAAAAGAATCCTCACCATGCCAATATTTGATCCTTCCCTGTCGGGTAAATAATTGGTAATATTCTATTCCATGTCCAAGCAATCGGTACCGTTAACCTATCTCCTCATACTTCCCAATTCAATGATTTCATATTTGCAATGGTTTTTGCCTTTCAACTTATGGTTGTTGATTGATAGAAAATATTGTATTATTTAATTAAGACAGATCGCAAATTTTTTCGGGGAGGAGATAGGAAAAATGAAAAAGTTATGTTCAATTGCTTTGGTGGTTGCAATGACACTTACAACTGCCATTGTACCGTATTTTAACGTATCGGCCGCAAACATATCCAGTTCGAGTTATGCCGAAGCGTTAAAGTACTCCATTTGGTTTTACGATGCCAACAAGTGCGGTAAAGATGTGGCAGTCGACAATGTATTTAGTTGGAGAGGACCTTGCCATACCACTGACGGAAGTAACGTTGGTGCCGATCTTACAGGAGGATTTCACGACTGTGGAGACCATATCAAGTTCGGTATAACAAACGGATACTCCGCTTCAATTCTAGGCTGGGCATTGTATGAGTTTAGGCCGGCTTTTGATGCATCAGGAAACACCAATAAGATATTGTCAACTCTCAAGTATTTCACAGACTATATTATGAGATGTCGTGTAAGCTCCGACAAATACTATTACCATGTCGGTGACCCTTCCGACCACGACTATTGGGGACCACCGGAACAACAAACCGGTTCAAGATCTACAGTGCGTTATATGGGTGCCGGACAAGGTGCTGCCGATGTGTGCGGCTTATATAGCGGTGCTCTTTCCCTTATGTATTTGAATTATAAGAGTATTGATCCGTCATATGCGGAAAAGTGTCTTACACATGCCAAGGAACTGTACGAGCTGGGTAAAAAATATCCCGGAGTAGGAAACGGAGATCATTTTTACTCATCAAGCGATTGGAGAGACGATATGGCATGGGCTGCAATGTGGCTCTATGTTATAGAAAAAAACAACTCCTACCTAAATGATGTTAACTCCTGGGTACCTTCACCGGCTACAAACTGGACCGTTTGTTGGAATGATATGAAACTTGCAGTTGCAGCAGTGGGAGCTGCAGCAACCGGGGAATCAAAATACAAAGATGCTTTATCCTCCAACCTGTCCTATTGGAGAAATAGTGTTCCCACATCAGGCGGCGGATTAAAAATACTCGATTCATGGGGTACATTAAGATATACTGCTGCCGAATGTTTACTGGCACTTGTATACTACAAGATGTATAAAGACGAATCGGCTAAGAGCTTTGCAAAATCACAGATAGATTACATATTGGGTAACAACCCGGCTAACATGTCTTATGTTATAGGATTCGGTTCCAATTATCCGAAACATCCGCATCATAGAGCAGCAAGCGGCTATGTGGGATGGGATCAATGGAAGGAACCGGCAAAGAACGTCTTAATCGGTGCACTGGTTGGCGGTCCGGACAGCAGTGATAGATATACCGATCAGACAGACAAATACACTTGTTCCGAAGTTGGAATAGACTATAACGCTGGTTTGGTTGGTGCTTTAGCCGGTATGGTTCAATTCTACGGTGAAATTCCTCAAAATACACCTACACCAACTCCTTTTATTTCAACACCTACACCTACGAATCCATCATTTGTACGCGGTGACTTAAATGGTGATGGTGCTGTAGACTCCCTCGACTTTGCAAGCTTAAGAAAATATTTACTTGGCAAACCGGTTTCAAATATAAACATACAAGCGGGAGATGTAAATCTTGACGGTGACACCAATTCGTTAGACTTTGCAATGATAAGACAATACCTGGTCGGAAAGATTAAATTCTTTCCAAACTAATAGTTAAGTAAAATTTGATCTAAACGGAAGAAACGAAAATTCTCCGATATCCTTCGGGAATTTTCGTTTTTTATTTTTATATGAATATATCAAAAGCTTCTTAGTTTGGATTTTGAGTTTGCATAGTTAAGTATGTTATTATTAAAAGTAAGAAAATATGAAACATTGAATATAAATGCCTATTGTAATATTCTTGTTTAATATTATTAACTAAAGATTTAATATAATCTAAATTATGGTATTTAAATGGCCGATATATACAACAAAATGCACCAAGAACATTAAAATTATAATTTAAAAATGCAATCCGGTTGACCTATTAAATTAAAGAGATGCTAAATTAAATAATCAAGAAAAAGGCTATTCTACAATAGGTCAGTCACTAGAAATTATTTATATTGACGGATATTTAGGAGGAGGTTTTCTATCATGAAAAAGTTCGCCTTGGTTATTATAGCAACACTGTTTATTGCAGGGTTAATGTCGGTGGCAAATGTTTTTGGAGAGATGCCGCTGCGTATAGTGGTAAACGGAAACAGATTATTCTTTCCTGATGCACAACCTTTTATAGATTCCAACGGAAGAACTCAGACACCGGCAAGATTCATAGGAGAAAGTCTTGGAGCAACAGTAACATGGGATGGTACAGAGCAAAAAGCAGTTTTTGTAAAAGGTAATAAGAAGTTGATTCTTTACATAGGAAAGAAAGAATATGAGCTTGACGGAAAGAAGCTGCAAATGGATACTGAGGCACTGCTGCAAGAAGGAAGAACCTTTGTACCGGCAAGATATGTAGCAGAAGCCTTTGGTGCCACTGTTCGCTGGGACAGTATAATCAGGACGGTTTACATAGATACGGAGGGAAGTTCCATACCTACACCGCAGCCCACCAAAGATCCGGTGTACGGTTGGATCAAGGTTGAAACTGATAAAACATATATTGAATATAGCATGTCTATTACGTTTGATACTGACAAAGATTTATTAAATTTAAGGTATGATGCTGCAGAGAAAATGTTTGCCGATAAGTATGGTGAAGCTATAGCAAAGGAAGTTTTTCAGTATTTAAGACAAAAACAGGATAGATCAGTACACTTGCCTTTGAAACAGTATAAATTGGGTAATAAGATAGTTACTGCTGAAGCAGGAAGTATATCAGTAATGATAGACGTATGGAAAGAAGGTGTTGTATTGCAGTGAGAAAGGCTATATCCATTGCTTTAATTATCCTAACAGTCACATTTAATGTTAATGCTGCAGAGGATATACCAAGACCACAGCTTGTGGAACTGGCAAATAAAGAACTTATTTCTACTGGGATATATATGAAAGATTATTTTGGTCTAACAAATGATTATGGGAAGCCACTCTCTACTAATCAACATCTATCGGGATATAGAAATTATATAGTTTATGGGGATCCTCATGGTGATTTTAGAGAAGGAAGGTATAGGTATTTGGGGTATACGATGTCAGATGCAACTTTTACCAACTTTCTCTTCCCTAATGATGTAACTTCAACAATCGGACTTTGGAATAGAGATTGGGTTAAACATCCAAAAGACAATCCGGTCACTATAAATAAACCTGAGGTTAAGGGTGACAAAATATTTAACAACAATCCTCTATACGAGGAAAGCATACGATTAGGCCTAAAGCTGATATCGAGAAAAAATCCCGACGGTTCCCTACTTGACTTTCCCGATGACAAAATCGCTGAAAGACAATGGAATGAATACGTCCACATATATCAACCCCCTACAAGTGTAAGCTGGGGATGCGGTATTATGTTTCACAATGACGGCAAGAATTACTTAACGGTACCACTGTCACCGGAAGGACTTAGGGGCGATCTCAATGTGCAATTTGAAGAACTGCCGTCAAGTGTTAATGTAGGTGCCAAAGTACAAGTGCTTATACAGATTAAATCAAGCTTTAAAAGGGATTTAACAGAGGCAAACGGAAGTGCACCGACGTTTAAATGGGAAATTATCGATAAAACAACAAATAATCCGGTACCTTCAGTAAAGTATTACGGTTATGTTGAAGAGGCTTCGGGTAAGATTGAAATATCTGCCAATGGAGAAACAGCACTTTTGGCAGAATTCATAATGCCAGAACATGATGTAAATGTTAAGTTTGAAATAAATAAAGATGGGACAAACCCTTCAGAAACCTATCTTGACAATAACGTCCTCGATGCTGTGATATCACCGGTATTAAGAATTGATACATTCGGAGATATAAACCTCGATTACAATATATTGAGCAAAAAAGTCAGCTTCCCTCTTGCTAACAGTAAAGCAATCGCAGCAAAACTGTCGGCTCCAATTGGAAGTTTGACCGGAAATGCTTGGGGAGCACTAAACATCTTCAATAATTCCATTAACTTATTTAGGGGTTTTGATAATCAAACAATAAATGTAAATGAACCGGCAGGTACAATAATAAAATATCCCGTAATCAACACAACAATATATAGAAAAGATGCAACTTATGATTCTACAAGCAACAGTTACGACAATCCTGTAGAGAAAAAATGGCTTGACGGACCGGTTTCAAAAACAGCCAGCGGAAAAATTAGTTTTGAAGGCAAAGCCTTTGCAAACTATATATACGATGCTCCCGGAACCAATGCTGACGGAAGTATTTACATGGAAACAAGATTAGGGACTATCAGTGCGGATTTTAATGGCGGTACAGATACAAGAAACATAATAACTAAAATTTACAACGGTAAACCTATAATACCGGCTAAGACTTTTGAAAACAAGATTGAAAATAATACGCCGAATTATTTACAAAGAAATTTATGGTGGACAAGTGAACCGTATAAATTGGAAGTAGTACGCTGGATGTGTCATGAAGATATAGACGGCTCACTATACGGATGGACAGCAGTACCGGGACGTTACAAACGAACATTCACACAGCAGAACAGTGCTGTAATTAAATGGTCAACATTAAGTATGATGAAAAACGATTACGAAAGAAGCCGTGAAGCTGCACGAAAAATGGATTACAGAAAATCCGAATATGACAAAGCTATCTTTTCATCGGATATAAGCTTTAAGAATGTAGATTATCCCATTAAATCAGGATATTATTTTAACCCTACCGGTACATATACATTCAGTGTAGAAACAGTCACTTACAAGACAACAAATACCGAAACTAAAGACCATAAAGAGTTGGTAGATGCTGTTATCAATTCATTCAAGTACGAATCGGATTTAATGTATATAAACAGCAATAATCAACCTGTAAATTTGCAGAACGAGGTGCTGACCAAAAGCGGTAACAGCTATGCAAGACGTCCTGCTGCATTAACTGCAAAAGATCCGACGGGAGTAGATGGCGTGAAGATGCTCTATGTGGAAACTTCGCAGTACACTATAGACTTTGAAGAGCTGAAACATAGTGAGAAAAGCGGAGAATACACACATGAATTCTTTAAGGCAATCCTTGAAGGGTATGAGGAGTCCGGAACTCTTGAGAGCAAGGATAATTATAAATATAGAGAGTATATTAAAGACGGACAGAAGATATATAAAGTAACCGAAAAAACAACAATTACCATAAAAATCAATCCTGAGAACAGAAAGGTATATACTTTTATAAATATGCCGGATGGAAAATATACTGTTTCAGCTTGGATTGGCGATATTCCGTTATCTGAAGCAAACAGCGAATTTAAAAAACTCGGTACCTTGAAGGGTATATATGACTTTGACAAAATTGAGGTAACTGTAAACGGTTCGCTTTATGACGACCAAAATCCCATAATCGGACGCTGAAATTTTAACCGACCATTTTAAATCTGTAAATAATTATGATATAATTTCATATTATAAGTTGAATAGCTAGGAGGTCTGCATTCTGAAACGGCTTCTATTCGGCATCATTAATATTTTTCCATCTGTTTTTATTATTTTGAGTATGATACTCTTGGTATATATCAGTATAAATGTTGATCCCGATGCTGTAATTCCTGTGGAATATAGAATTTATGTTATATTAGGAATACTGATATTGCTTGTTTCCGTTATAACCGAATTTGTCTTGATGATTTCATATATGGCTTTTTCTGTGCCTAAAAACAAGTATCTAAATGATTCGTCTAAGTTTGTCTGGGTATTGCTTTTGTGGTTTCTTAACGTTTTTGCAGTTCCTATATATTGGTATAAATATATTAGAGATAAATAAAATTTTCAAAATCCAAGTTAACTGCAATAGGTTTTAATTGAAGTTTTCCCATGGAAAGATATTTACAAAGCTTTCTTTACAAAGCAAAATCTACATTGTAATAATAAAGCATCATAAAAGGTTTATTTCAACTATTAAATTTTCTATTTCTTCTGATAATGTTTTGTTATTCCTGAAAGATTTAAGTAACTCATTATCTAATAAGATTTCTTCAAAACTGTAGCAATCATAAGGAAATTCTTCACAATGGTATGGACCGTCGTCAAAACTTAACTTTTCATAATTTTTTCTAACTTGTAAGAGTTCCTCTAACAATTCAGGTCTTTCATTTGCACTCAAAAACTCCATAAATCTATCCATTATGTAGTGAGGTCTCTTTTCATTATTAAGCTTATACGCTTCAACCGCCCATTGCTTCAACATATTTGAAGCAGCTCTGTCATCAAAAATATCTGCTAAGAGCTTTTGATTTAATATGGTAATACATGTTGAAATTCTAACATAATTCCTATGGGTAAGTTGTAAGTAGCCCTTTCTTTCATATTTTATTGCTTCCCAGTAGACGCTGTAAGCCTCGTATAAAGTCATTTGTCCATTTCGAAATAACTCAGCTACAAAACTAGATATCTCAATAGCGATATTAAGCGGATTGTCTTCTTTTTTCAATTCTTCCAATAGTTCATTAATCATCTTAATCAATTTCTATCCCACCTTGATACTTTTATTTCGCCTGTAATACTATCAACGCTAATTGTTATATCTTTAATTTTTTATAGCTGAACTAATTCTAGAATTATGTAAATGTTTTTGACTGTAATTTCGATAAACACTACAAAAATGCAGTCATTACAAGACTAAAATATTTCTTCATTTTTTCTAGCTTCCTAATTAACCTAAGCATTTGAAAACTTCACTACCAGGTACTATTTTATCAAAATAAACAGAATCAAACAAAGTAAGGCCAATATTTACTTTTCCTATGATTGAAGTTGAGAGGTCAACCTCCTTAACTTGAAATATAAATTCTTCGGTTGAATTTTTAATTAGTACATTACTTCCAGTTATATCAAGATTATCTATAGGAAATTCATCATCGAGATCACCAATAACAATACAACCTCTTTTTTCATCTCTAATAGTAAAACATACATTCATTATTTTTTTATAATGCATAGAAGGGTGCTCCTATCTGTTAATAATATTAAATATTTAGCTGGATACCAATTTACAGAAACATCCGATAAAAGGTTGTTAAGGTTACCTAGAGTCACATAGTAATTTTAATCCTTCCCCACAATGCCCCAGTATAACAATAATATCAACCATAGGAGTTTTGCACTAGGGTATTTTGTCTACCATGTATGTTTTATATTTAGGTATTAAGAAAATACAAATATTTTCCAATTTCTACTTAAGCACAATACACGGGTTTAAATTCAACTCCTGTAATTCCAGCTCTTTCAAATTCGTCTTTTACAGATTGATGTACAAACGTCCACACTTCCTCTTTTATTCGGAAAACCTTGTTTTGGGAACGAATTTTATTAAAATCAAAATATATCTTCTTAAAATCATACACTATGTGATTTGAAATTTTAAATGTTTCAGCTCCGCTAGACGCATAATCACAAAAAGGCTACATCAGCGAAAACTGAGTAACCTGTAAAGTATTTATTATTCTTCAAGTTTATAAATCTTTATGGCTTTATCATTACCATTCTCAAAGAAATACAGCCTTTCACATTTTGGACAACGCCAAACATCAACTTTAGGGGATGGTAAATCTAGTGTATCAATCTGTCCAAGATTGATAATATCATCCCACTCTTTATCTGTAAAAACTCTTAATTCAATATCATTCGGTGCAAGAGTATTTGATAAGACTTCTCCACATTTACATGTCATTCGTGCCATAATAACTCACCTCTCATCCCATTAAGGACAACTAGTTATTTATATTTTATAAATGGTTGCTCTTTCTAAAAATTTTTTGACTATTATTAGCCAGTATCATTTATTTTTTCTCTAGTACTAATTTGTCCTTGTTATATTTATTTCTTAGTGGTTCATAAATACCATATACATTAGGAATAAAATCCCTTCCGAATTCATTTATCTTTTTTTATGACACTGTATGCAAGTTCAGTATCTTGAAAGTCCTTTAAACTCATAATGACAAAGTCAACCAAATTAAATGTATTTGTCATTTATCTCACTCCAAATTTCTAGTTTCCTCACACCAGCACCTTGAGCTACCTTTAATAACTTTGGTTCAAAAACTGAATCTCCTGTGGTTGTAAAATAAATTATAGTTTCAGATTTTGTTAATCGTGCAACATTTGCAAAGATTTATTATCATTTCCATGATTTATATACTCTTTTTCAAGACTCTATGATAGGTAGGCATATCTTTTGCTGCAGCAGCTACCACCTCAAGCTTTCCGGCATGAATCATTTCTTCAATACGTAATGCTACCCAGGAATCACTAATTCCCAATTGATATTTTCCAAGTACACGTCCGATAATTTTTGCTTCATAGAATTCATCTGTTTCTGCTGCTATTTCACGAAGAATAAAGTCATCATAAATTGATTCCGATACACTAACCAATTGGCCGTTCAGCACAGCACGCAAAGGTGAGTTTTCCCTTTTAAGCTCCTGCCAATGAGATGCACAGTCTTCAATGAATAATGGTAAAACCGGTTTCTGTAAGTTAAGATACCGATGCCATTCTCCGGGAGTTACTTCACCCCAGCAGCTTTTACGAACAATGTTACCTTCTTCTAAAGCTTCCCATTCCGGAAATTTAACAATAAAAACCTGTCCACTATCTACATTCCACTGTTCCAACAGCCCCATGAACCAATAAAGGCCACACATTTCATCAGGATTACTGCTGTACCAGATTCTAAGGGATTCTCCCGCCGAAGCACGTTCCCGAACCGTTTTGAGGTCTTCATTTGCCCTCTCGATTATTTCTCGAACCGTTTGGTGCACATCAATATTGGGAAAATTGCCGTATAAACGTTCCAATGTATGTATCCGTTTATCTCCGAGTTGATTTTCTGAAATATCTCCAATACTTAGCACCAAGCCAAATCCAAAGACGTCTTTAGGATTTCCTCCTAGAGGGATAGCTTTTTCCCATGCCAACCGCTCTTTTTCCTCTACTTTCCGCTTAGCAGACTCTATTTCTTCTTCGGTTGGTTCTCTTCCATCCTCATGACTAATAAAAACGCTAAAAACACCGCCTCTATATTTTCCCTCTCCATAGTGTTGTGCTATTTTTAGGCTCCCACAAGCACTATCGCTAAATACAATATCAATCATAAAATTACTCTCCATATCCTAAAATTTTTATCTGCAAGATTATATAATTAATGGCAAGCAGTCAGATAATATTTCATTAAAACAGTTTACCCTTCCATTTTAGGTTCATTTTGAATTAGTTCTGAAAAAGTACCTTTTGACAGGTTATAGATAAAACTTCCGCTTTGTGTTACATAATCCTCATCATGCACAATATATTCAATTCTTATATTATCTTCATCAATCATTGTGTTTAATCTGTACCCTATATCCGGTCTGTGCTCGTTAACTTTATAATTGAAGGCTACTCCTTGCTTCTTGAAATATTCCATAACTTGTTCAAAAGTAAACGGTCTTTCAAATATTATTTCTTTCTTTTTGGTATCAATGATTATAAAATCCTGCCATAATCTTCCGTAATACTCAATTACTGCTTTTGACTGCCCCAAGACCCATCGCATATCACTATAATACCCGGCAATATCATCGATTTCAAAGCTACTATCCCCATCATTTACAACAATTTTATCAATTATATGTTCAGTTTCTTTTTCATCTCGAGTGTAAGTATAAACAGCAATACTTGTTTTATTCTCCTCGGAATTTAGAGTTTCCACAGACTCATTATATTTATTGTCTGTACCATTATTAGATTCTGAATTTGATGACAACTGTTTTTCATTATCAATCTCTGTATCGGAGTCCTTATCTAGAGAAATCACAAGTTCATGTTTAGGGGTGCACTTATATGTAACTTGCATTCCATCAATATAAGTTTGATGTACCACACCATCAACGGGCTTCCGATAAAACTCCATCAAATAACGGCAAATATCTTCCCCGCTTTTTCCAAACATCAAATTAAAAGTTTCAAACAGTTGAGAACTAAAATCATCAACCAATTCAGGAAACGTCAAGTATTTAACGCAGAATTCAATGATATCCTGCTCCCTATCAATACTGAAATTGAATATATCAACACCATTCTTGCCTCCAACAAGCTGGGATTTTTTCTCTTCAAGTACATAATACAGGGAAAGTTTATCATTATACTCCAGGCTAATATTATTGTCACCTTCACAAAGAAGCTGTATAATTTGGACAAGTTTTTGGGATATGTCCGGTAATTTTTCATAGGTGTAAGGTTCATACATATCCCCACTCTTGACAAGAAGCTTTTCCTTTTCATCTATCATACAATTGAGTGTATTTAATTTTTTGTCCGAGTAGTCCGGCATATCGGTTTGGTATGTATTATTATCTTCTCTTACGGATAATGTGTTTTTTTCCGATACAACGGCACAGCTCTCAAAAATTACCATTGAATATAACAATAAAAAAATCAATCCTACTTTTTTCACAATTGGATGCCCCCTGAACCTTCTTTTATCTTAGCTATTTTTGTTGTAAATCTTTATCAAACTACTGGCAAAATATCAGTTTTGTAACAAATACTACTATACTTTTCACCTTTAATATCTATCATTCCAATTCAAAATCCTGTTTTTCCCTACTAAACCGCTCTTCAATAAAACCTGAAGCCAACGCAGTAATGGGAATTGTGAATATAATGCCTATGCTACCGGCAATTGCCCTTACTATCTCAGAGGCAATCATATCCCAGTTGATTATATATGCAAAGGGAATTTCGTAGGCTATAAGCAAAAGCAAAAGATGAAGTGAGCCTCCAACGTATGCAAGAATCAAGGTGTTTGCCATAGTTGCCATGGTATCCTTGCCGACATTCATTCCGGCTTTAATCAGGTCGGATTTTTTAATTTGAGGGCTGTTTTCCTTTATTTCATTAATGGCAGATGCAATGGACATTCCCACATCCATGGTAGCTCCCATTGTTCCTATTATGATTCCTGCAAAAAGCAGTCCTTTAAAATTGAAGTAAACATCATGAGGTATAAACATAAGCATATTGGCTTCCTCATCCCCTAATCCTGTCAGCTTTGCCAAGCTACCTATAATCAAAGCTATGGCACCGGCAAATACTACTCCTCCCACAGTACCTATAACAGCGGAGAAGGTTTTTCTGTTAAACCCGCTAATAATCAGCATGCTTATGCATATTACTCCGATACAAATCAGCACCGACACTATGACAGGATCCCATCCTCTTAAAATGGCGGGAAGAAGAATTTTCAAAACTGCAAATACAGTAATTAGTAACGATAATATGGCTTTAAAACCTTTCCCCCTGCCTACCAAAAGCAGTAGAACTATAAATCCTATAACAAGATAAAGTAAATATTTATCCCTAACTATTTCAGCCACATATGCCCTTTCGATTTCACCGGCATCATTCTTCTCAAGATACAGTAACGCCTCATCTCCCACTTTTAATGGAACTGAATTGTACTTATTGCTGAAATTGTAATTCAATTCGTATTCGGCAACAACTTTCTCTCCTTTAAGGGGTCCTTTTGTGATAACCATTTCCAATATCTGCGTATTAGATTCAATATCTTCATTCAGCTCTTCTTTTTTGTTTTCTTCCAAAACTTTTACAACTCTTGCCCTATAATAATCGTAATTTTCTTCACTCTCAGGTAATGCCTCATCACTAAAATCAAAATCCTCATCATAGAGTTCGAGTTGTTCATCTGCATCATCCATGTAATCGGTTTCTCCAAAAGCTATTATTGAAGAAAAGGACAGCAAAATACAAATGACTACTATACAACAAATAGTAGTTTTAAATGCGGTATTCATATAAATCTCCTTCCGGTATTTCTTACAGTACAAGTGTACACAACCATTTTAAACTTTTTGCCGAAAATCTACAATACATTTCGATTTCGCCAAAATGCTGTAATTACCTCAATGCTCGAAAAATCAATAGATTTTCATATTATAGACACTCGGAAATACTTTATAAAATAGGCTCCTTTCGCATAGCCCACCAGCGAATAATCCATAGAAACGAAGCAATTATCCTCATAATAAAAATAACAAAGAAGGTTGAGTGAAGAGCTTTTAGATTAGAACCTAGGGCAGTATAAAGCTGTACACCTGCCATAGGCATTACAGCATTGGAAAATGAAGTCATTACGGTATAAATTGATATGCTAAGAGTCTTGTTTTTCTCTGGTACCACTTGCAGTAAGCATTGCGGTATATTTAGATATACCGTGGCAAAAGCAAAGTTTGAAAGTGTATTTAAAATAAGAAATACTACTCCTCCCTTGCCTACAGGCAAACTTGTAGAGTAGATCATGGCAAGAGGAAAAAGTGAAAGTGCCAAAGCACCAATTATTATTGGAAACCTAACCCCGAATTTTTCGTTCATGCGGCTCCAGAAACCTATTGTCGCAAATTGCACAACTGCTCCCCCAACCACAACATAACTAAGCCATGCCTCGTTTAGTTTGAGATATTCAACTTGTCCTATATAATACAGGGTCCAATCCGATTGCCATGACATATAGAAAAACAGAGCAACTCCAATAAACCCCATTAATCTTTTGTTTCGTATCACCTCAACAGCTGCACTCTTTAACTCCTTTAAGCCGGTTGTAGTTGTTTGGGAACTTGAGCCCCCGGAAATACTCATTAAAATGAATATTTGGACAAATATAAGAAGGACTGCACACCAGAAAAATATCTGGTGTAGTCTTATTTTTTCGCTGTTTAGTGCAGTGCCGGCCAAAAGTGCACCGGTAACAAGAGGTGTAACCGTATTAAACAAAAAAGTACCCTTGGTTCGAAGGGTGAATACTCTGTTTCGCTCTTCAATGGGAACAACATCTGAAAAATAAGCCTGCCAGGAGGCATTATAAACGGTTAGAGGTCCAACCGATAAAGCCAAAAGACATATAAAAGCTATAAGTCTAAATTGTCCAAACATCGGCACAAAGCCTATTGCCATGTAAAATAAAGATAGGCAAAGCAGTGAAATAACCACCATTTTTCGCTTGTTTGACATGCGATCGGACAAAATTCCTCCGGGAATCAGCACCAACATACCCACAAACTGCGGAAGGGAAGTTACCAGACTCAGTTCGAAATTACTGGCCTCCATTCTGGTGGCAAAAAGGTTGTTGTTATTGCCTATAATACTGTTTATGATTGTAATAATCATGCCTTCAAAAGCAAACAGATACATATTTCTGTCAACTTGCCAGGCCTCACTTATTCTGCTGGAGACTCTTGTAACAAAGTATTTAATCGATTCCTTCTTCATTTTTTATCTACTCTCATCAGTATATTTTTATAGACCTTTCAAATTTATATATTTCGACAAAGTCTTAACAAATTCCTTGTTATTTTATGTTTGCTTGGACTCACAAGACTTGATAAATAATTAGATTTTTGCCAAAATAAATAGTATAATTAACCACAATACCATAATCAAGTTAATTTCATTTAACTTGCAGCAAAGAATATGGAGGCTGTAAAATGAGTTTTGATGGATTCTCAAGCGAAGCACTGAAATTTCTTCTTGAAAATAGATTAAATAACAGCAAGGATTGGTTTGACAGTCATAAAGCTTTGTACAAGCAATATGTATATAATCCCTTTGTTCAACTTGTAGAAGAACTTGCCCCTACAATGCTCGAAATTGACAGTCAAATAATGACTGTTCCTTCAAAGCTAATTTCGAGGGTACGCAGGGACACACGTTTTACAAAAGATAAAACACTGTATAGGGACAACGCCTGGCTTGTATTCCTAAGGGATAAATCCCAAATGTCCACCTCTCCCTGCTTTTGGTTTGAAATAGACCAAAACGGTTCAAGTTACGGCTTGGGATATTATAGTGCAAAAACAGCTTCCATGGCCAATATGCGTAAAATGATATTGGATAATAACCCCAAATTTCTCAAAGCATTGGAATGCTTTGAATCACAAAATACCTTTTCCATCGGCGGAGAAATGTATAAAAGGAGCAAATATCCGGAGCAGCCGGAAACCCTTAAAACTTGGCTTGATAGGAAAAATATATACTTCATATGTGCTCAAAAGGGTTATGGGCTTGCTTTTTCAAAGGAATTGCCCGATATTTTGAAAAAGGACTTTTTGATGTTAAAACCCATTTATGAATTCTTATGTGCAGTGGAATCCTATAATCAGTAGATAAAAAATAAAAGCCTCTAAATGAGAAAACGCAAGAGGGCTTGTTTCTTCACAGTAAACCCTCTTGCGTTTATTAATATGCCAATTCTATACTAACCGCACTTGGAATAACCGCAGTTCCTGCATACTACACAACCGCCCTCATGTTCCACACTTTTGCCGCATTCGGGACAGATTGACTGGGATTCCATGTCCATCCTCTCATCTTCTTCCGAATGACGACACACTTTAGCGGTGGGCACTTGGAATTTCTGCTCTTCAGATATACTTAATTCCTCAGCTACAAAATTTTTGCCATCTTGAATTTTTGCAACTTTTTCTATGAGTCTGCCAATTGCATCAGGGCACGACATTACTTTAAGACCTTTCTGCCTTATTGTTGAAGGACAGCGGATGCCTTTAAGCTGCTCCACCAAATATTTATGGTCAATACCTGACCTTAAGGCAATGGACACAAGTCTTGCCGTTGCTTCCGACTGTGAAGGACAACCACCTGCACGGCCTGTATTGGTAAATACTTCACAAATTCCGTTTTCATCATAGTTAACGGTAATATACAAATTTCCGCATCCGATTTTTACTTTTTCAGTAAACCCTGTTGCTATTTCAGGTCTCGGCCTTGGAGCTATACTCTTAACAGGCATTTTCCCGGTTTGCCCATCATCCGAATGCTGCTCTTTTCCTTTTACTTTACCTATATTAAGCACCTGCAAGTCCCTGCTGCCGTCTCTGTAAATAGTGACACCCTTGCAGTAAGTCTTGTATGCTTGCATGAATACTTCCGCCACATCCTCTTTAGTAGCCTCATTCCTTAAATTAACTGTTTTGGATACTGCATTGTCGGTGTATTTTTGGAAAGCAGCCTGCATTCTTACATGCCACTGGGGCGAAATGTCATGGGAAGTAACAAATACATTTTGAACCCATTTCGGTATTTCAGGGAATCCATGCACTGTTCCCTTGTTTGCTATCCTTCTCATTAAGTCATCGGAGTAAAATCCATCTATTACTGCAATTTCTTTAAACAACGGATTAACCTCAACAAGCTCGTCATTGTCCATAACATTTCTTATGTAGGATATCGCGAATAACGGTTCTATTCCGCTTGATACCCCGGCAATTATACTCAATGTACCGGTTGGTGCAATCGTCGTTGTTGTCGCATTACGAACTTTAATTCCAAGCTCCTTATAAATGCTCTTGTCATAATAAGGGAACACGCCTTTTTTTTCTGCAAGCTCAATGGATGCCTTTTTTGACTCTTCTTGTATAAAATGCATAACCTTTTCGGCAAGCGATACTGCCTTTTCAGAGTTGTAAGGAATATTAAGCTTGCAAAGCATATCCGCCCATCCCATAACACCAAGGCCTATCTTTCTGGTTCCCCTGGTCATTTCATCTATCTCGGGCAAAGGATATTTATTAACATCTATAACATTATCAAGGAAGTGTACAGCTTTTTTAACGGTAGCACCCAATTTGTCGAAATCCACCTTTGGAGTACCGTCGGTGGTATTGACCATAACACTTAAGTTTATCGATCCCAGGTTACATGCCTCATAGGGAAGTAGAGGCTGCTCCCCGCATGGATTGGTGCTCTCTATCTCTCCCAATTCAGGAGTAACATTGTCCTTGTTCAATCTATCTAAAAATATAATCCCAGGTTCGCCATTTCTCCAAGCCATTTCAACAATCAAGTCAAATACGCTTTTTGCATTAAGTCTACCGACAACTTTACGTGAATGAGGATCAACCAAATCGTATTCTCCGCCCGACTCTACCGCACGCATAAACTCTTCAGTGATACCCACACTTATATTAAAGTTGGTAATATCGGCATTATCCTTTTTACATGTAATAAATTCAAGGATATCCGGATGGTCTACTCGAAGAATGCCCATATTGGCACCTCTTCTGGTACCTCCTTGCTTAACCGCTTCAGTAGCTGCATTAAAAACTTTCATAAAACTTACAGGTCCGCTGGCTACTCCGCCGGTGGAGTTAACTGTTGCACCCTTCGGACGCAATCTAGAAAAGCTAAAACCAGTACCACCTCCACTTTTATGTATCAAAGCAGCGTTTTTAATAGCTTCAAATATACCTTCCATTGTATCCTCAATCGGTAGAACAAAACAGGCACTTAGCTGTCCTAAGGGCCTTCCTGCATTCATAAGTGTTGGAGAATTGGGCAAAAACTCAAGATTATACATCATATCGAAAAATTCCTGTTCAATAACTTGAAGCTCTTCAGGAGACACATAATCTTTATCTGCAAGTGCTACTGTCTTTGCAACCCTCGTAAACATTCCTTTGGGGTCTTCCAATAAAACGCCGTTTTCATCTTTTGACAGGTACCTCTTTTCAAGGACTTTTATAGCGTTTTCAGTTAAATTCATATTAATTTAATCCCCCTCTTTATTACTATATTTTGTGTAGCCAATCAAAAAGCGACACAGTATATTGTATCATTTGCACTTTTTTAGTCAAGTTAAAAATTTCTATTTTATACATCTATTGACCTTCTAAATTCTATGAATTTCGTCCAAATATTATCCCAGTATAGGAAAATAGAGATAAAAAAATTATTCCGTACTATTAAAAAGTTTTTTTAATATTTTAATTCTCAAGAAATGTAAAAGCCCCGAATCTCAATATTCGGAGCTTATAAATACCGGGGTGATTCAATTGATTGAATTATAATACTTATTCCTTTTCGAAAGCCGATTCGGAATATTTGTTACTCGGATCCCAAATTATCCATTCTTCATATCCTGCATCATAAACTGCTTTGATTTGTTCTCTAACCTCTTCAGGCCCATACTGTTTGTAATAACCCGCCTCGAGCCATGAAGCAGTAAAGTTTTGCAAGTAAGGTCTTATATCCGCTTTATAGTCTTCGACTTGTGCAATTCTATTTTTAGCCTTAATAAGACTGTTATACACTACCCCATAAGGTTCAAGGTCCGGCTTGGAAAACGTCACTCCGTTAACAGTCTGTCCCACTGCGTAATGGGATGGATAGACCATTGGTGAAATATAGTCTATATCTTTGCCTACCAATTCAAGATATTGTCCGATATCTTCCGTATCGGCAGGGCTTTCGCATATTATTCCAAACACGTCGGCAGATATGGGAACATCCGGCAGTTCCTTCTTTACATATGCCAAAAACTCATTAATGGCTTCATATTTTTCTTTGTTGTATCTGCTGAAATCGGTTACCTTTTTTATACCGTTCGGGAATCTAACATAATCGAACTGTATCTCATCAAAACCTCTTTCCACAGCTTCCTTGGCAATAGAAATTATATAATCCCAGGTTTCCTTTTCATAAGGGTTGAGCCATGTTGCATATTTGCCTCCACCCAAACTTTCTTTCCACAAACTTCCGTCAGTCCTCTTAATGGCTAAAGAAGGGTTTTTTGACGAATAGACAGGATCTTTAAAGCAGACCAATCTTCCTATTATATGGACATCATTGTCATGGAATGCCTTTATAACGCTATCTACATCGTATTTATTCTTCCATGCACCGGCTTCCCTAACAGCAGGTACATTGGACTCATAGCCAACATATCCGTCATCATCTTTTATATCAATTACATAGGAATTTATTTCAGTATTCTTCGCAACTTCGATAAAATGTTGAACCCTTTCAGAACTTCCAACTGTCCAACCTGTCAGATATAGAGCTTTAACTTTTAAATCTTTTTTTGCCGTTTCATCTTCCGTAGGAGTCGGACTTGCATCGGGCTCCGGTGTAGGTTCATCGCTTCCGACATTATCGGTATCGTTATTTCCTATAGTTATATTAGGCTGAGGATTATTTCCATCCGTTTGGCCTTTCTTTCCGCATGATGCCATTGAAAATACCATTGTGGATACCAAAAATAACAGTAATGCCCTGTTCTTCACACTTTTTGCTGCCATTTTTATTATCATATTGACCTCCCATTTTATTTTTTAATGCACACCTGATGAATAACATTTCACAATCCAAACCAAAACTACCAATTTTACAAATTGATTTATTGTTCTACACAGTTTTCTTGATATTAATCTCTTAGGCTCAATAAATTACGGACTTGCTCGATAATAAGGCCATATTAAGCACTTTTTTAATATCTTGTCACTGCATTTTATCAATTTAATCAATTTATCCTTAATTAGACGTAATTGATTTCAAGAAAGTTCGTAAAACAATAAGTAATAGTCTTTAAAACATATTCCGGGTCATAGAAATTTATGTACCCATTTCGACTATTGCTCTATACTATTCAAATATGACTTATTTTATGTTGAACGTGAATCAAATTTATAGCATTTCAAGACATACACTCTTATCAATTTATCAAAATTTAGTCATTATGGCAACATAAATTTTTATCCATTCACAAATATTATGTACACTTTTCTTTTCTTCAACCCTCATATAAATTTGGTTCAATAATAATAGATTTCTCTTTTTACATATTTATTGCTTTATAATAAATAATTTACAAGAAAAAGACTTGCCCCAAATTTTGACTTTCGTTCAAATGAAAAATAAAATATTAAAGCCTTATTAGTATGATACTAATAAGGCTTATGGCTCCTCAAGTAGGACTCGAACCTACGACCCTGCGGTTAACAGCCGCATGCTCTACCGACTGAGCTATTGAGGAATATAAATCTGGCAGCGACCTACTTTCCCGGGACGTCTCCATCCAA
>Ga0134093_1000476_pt1 | contig 48835 bp, 38 predicted proteins | sample 4_1taG_FD_94452 | JGI IMG/M metagenome (GOLD analysis project Ga0134093, IMG submission 94452) | Switchgrass degrading microbial communities from high solid loading bioreactors in New Hampshire, USA - 4_13_20_68_A1 metaG | ecosystem: Engineered > Bioreactor > Semi-continuous > Anaerobic >...
ACATACTACATCATACTACAACACCAAAATAATACAAAATTTTAACAAAAAAATAACCGCTTTTTGCGGTGTATTTTTGCCTTTGGTAATTTTTCTTTTAAACTATAACTGCAAAAGAAACGACATATGTATTATCTTATATCAGTGAAAATCCGCACATATGGCAGCAGAAGCCGACAAACATGCACAAATTTATTGATTTAAACCTTAAGCTGTGTAATAATAATTAAATAAAGCCGGGCAATTTTTACAATATGCCGTGCCTGTTTCAGGCTTTCATATACATATTAAAAATCTGTCTTTGGTGTGAGATAAACAAATGAGCAAAAGAGGGGATGATTTGCTTGGGGCAGAAATGAAGAACACGAATTTGAATAATACCACAGAAAATAAAAAGGATTGCAGGGATATGAACAGTAAGGCTTTTGAAAGACCTAAGTTTCCAAAAAGGGCTGTAATAACAGCAGGAATGCCTTATGGAAACAAGGAACTGCATCTTGGGCATATCGGTGGTGTTTTTATTCATGCCGATATGTTCGCACGGTTTATGCGGGATCGTATTGGAAAAGAGAATGTTATTTTTGTTTCGGGTACCGACTGTTATGGTTCCCCGATAGTGGAGGATTACCGCCAGAAGGTTGAGAACGGCCTGTTTAAAGGTACCATTGACGAATTCGTTCAGCATAACCACGAGCTTCAGAAAGAGGTTCTGGACAATTATTACATTAATATAAATCTTTATGCGGCATCAAGTTTTGGTCCTGCCGCAGAGATCCACCGTGAGTTTTCCGCAGAATTCATAAACAGGTTATATTCCAACGGTCACTTGATAAAACTGACCACATCCCAGTTCTATGACCCTGAGGTTGGTGCTTTTCTGAACGGCAGGCAGGTAGTGGGCAAATGTCCCATTGAAGGCTGCCAGTCCGAAAAAGCCTACGCTGATGAGTGCGCGCTGGGGCATCAGTATATGCCCGCTGACCTGATTGATCCGAAGAGTACTCTTACGGGCAAAAGACCCGAGATGAGGGATGTTACGAACTGGTATTTCAGGCTGGATGATTTCCGTGACCTTTTAATCCAGTGGGTAGAGAAACTTGAAAATGATGAAGGCACAAGAAAATTTGTTATTAAGAGCATAAAGGAATTCCTTGAGCCGCCGGTTATTTATGTAAAGAGAGAATTCCTCGATACAGTGGAATCAATTAAGGGCAGCCTGCCCGACTACACCTTGATCGATGAGGGAAAATCCTCGGTTGTAATGTCTTTTGACTGCCTTGCGAAAAGGGAAAAAGCCTCATTGATACTCGCCGAAAACGGTGTGCGCTTCCGTACAGGTAAAACCCTTGTACCTTTCAGGCTTACCGGTAATGTGGAATGGGGGGTGCCTGCGCCCTGCATAGAAGGCCTTGACGGCCTGACACTGTGGGTTTGGCCTGAATCCCTTTGGGCACCGATATCCTTTACTATGACATATCTTTCGCTGAATAACGAAGACAGGAACAAGTGGAAGGAATGGTGGTGCTCGAAGGATGCACAGGTGTACCAGTTCCTTGGCGAGGACAACGTATACTTTTACGGTCCTGCTGAAATGGCAATGTTTATGGCACAGCAGGGCAGGGAACCTTCTCTTGAAGCGGCTGAGGGTGAACTACAGCTGCCGAAGCTGATTGTCAATAATCATATTCTGTTCCTTAACAAGAAAGCAAGCAGCAGCGGAGCGATAAAACCACCTTCAGCAAAGGATTTGCTTGATTATTACACTCCTGAACAGCTAAGGGCGCATTTCCTTGGTTTAGGTCTTGGAATCAGGAGCGTGGGGTTCCAGCCGAAACCGTTTAATCCTGCTGCCCAGGAGAAGGACAGCGATCCTGTTCTGAAAGAAGGAAACCTGCTTACCAACGTATTCAACCGGGCAGTAAGGTCCTGTTTCTATACAGCCCAGAAATACAGCGACGGGAAAGTACCAGTAAGGGAAATCAGTGAAGATGTTGTGAAAGAGACTAATGAGACTATCCTCGAATATGAAAGGCTGATGTCCAGGTTCGAATTCCACCAGGTTATGAACCTTATGGATACCTATATCCGGAATATGAACAAGTACTGGTCAAAAATGATCCGGGAAGCAGAAACTGAAAATAATGATGACTTAAGGCTGCAGGTACTGGCGGATACTTTCCATATGGTCCGTACGGCGGCTGTTCTTGTGCATCCTATTGCTCCGATCGGAACCGAAATGATAAGGGAATACCTTAATGTTGGCGAAGAGCTCTGGAGCTGGGACAGGATATTCGACCCGATATATTCCTTCATGGACAACCCCGAAGAACACAAACTGAAATTCCTTGAACCAAGGGTTGACTTCTTTAAAAAGCATCCAAGCCAGATCAGCCAGTACGAGTAATGTAAATACCAGTAAGGGTGGAGGGAGACTCCACCCTTTTTTTATAGAAAAAAATGGAATTGGTTGTCCAAATACCTTAACACTTACATTATTTTTAATTTTATGATAAAATAGAAATATAGTTCAGACACTGTTTTTGTGTTAAGTAGTCTTTTTGGCTGTTCATATACAGGTTAAGGAGGAAATTATGTTCAAGGTTAACGACTATGTGATTTATAATTCAATGGGGGTTTATCAGATTATAGACATTAGGGAAGAGAAGGATATTAATGACAACAATACGGAGTACTATGTTCTGAAACCGGTCTATGGCAATAATCTCACGATTAAAACTCCTGTAAACAATACAAAGGTCTTTATGAGAGAAATCCTGAAAAAAGAGGAAGTGCTGTCATTGATAGAATCATTGCCGGAACAGGAAACTGTATGGATCGAAGACGACAGGAAGAGGAACGAGACATTCAGGGCTTCCCTCAAAACAGGCGACAGCGGGGAATGGGTAAAACTTATCAAGACCATATATCTTGAAAAACAGAAGAAATCTGCAGATGGAAAGAAATTAATGAAGGCCGATGAGGATATCATGAGAATTGCCGAAAAGAATCTTTGTGAAGAGTTCGCGGTGGCATTAAACATTGAACCCGAAGAAGTTGTTTCGTATATACTGGAACATGTGTCGTGAGCGGTGCAGGATGTTTATCTTATATACAGGAACAATAAAAGGCCGGGAGACAATACAGTCTTCCGGCCTTTTTACTGTTTGAATCAGGTCTTGAAAATACTGATGGCTTCTTTCATCCTGTTGGCAGCTTCTCCAAGTTCCTTTGCCAATGTGTTCAGGTGCTCAATACTTGCCAGCTGCTCTTCGGTAGAGGCGTTGGCTTCCTCGGATGATGCGGCAGTCTCCTGCGATATTGCAGAAATATTATGAATGGATGACAGGGATTCTACTTTGCAGTTGTTCATTTCTTCAGTATCTTTTCTTATTTCTTCTATCTTTTCAGCAAGCGCCTGCATCGACAAAGTGATTTTCTTGAAAATCTCGATGGTGTTATTGACTTCTTCGTTCTGTAACTTCAATGCGCTTTCCATATCAACAGAGCGCTGCACGGTTATTTCGGTCTGTTTCTGCGTATTCTTGATTATTGACGAGATTTCCTTTGTGGCTGTCATTGACTGCTCTGCAAGTTTTCTGACCTCGTCGGCAACAACAGCGAAACCGCGGCCTGATTCACCGGCCCTGGCAGCCTCTATTGTGGCATTCAATGCGAGCAGATTGGTTTGATCGGCAATTGAGCGGATTACATTAACAATCTTACCGATTGATTTTGAATGCTCTTCGAGGGTATGTATGTCACTTGTTATCGCATTGGTATTCTCTGTTGTTTCAATCGTTCTCTTTTCAAGGTTTTCCACCGTGGACAGGCCCTGGCTTGTAATATCCATGGCTTCTTTCGACAATAGGTCGATCCTGTCTGCAGCGTCCGATACCTTGTTTATTATTGTTGCAAGCCTGTCCATCAGGCCGACGCTTTCTTCAACATTGCTGGCCTGCTCTGATGCACCTGTTGCAATTTCCTGTATTGCAATGGTTATATCTTTTGAAACCTCAGACACATACTCTGTTGTTGATGTTACTACTGAGGCGGATTCAGCCACCTTGCCCGAGATTTCCATCGTATTTGCAATCAGGTTCCGTGTATTGGAGACCATTGTGTTAATTGCTCTTGCCAGAAGGCCAAGTTCATCCTTCCTCCTTGACGTGAACTGAACGGTCAAATCACCGGAGGCTGCCTGCCTGGCATTGTTTATAATCCTGTTTATTGTTCTGCCCATACCAATTGATATATACAGCCCTACGCAGATGGCAAACACCGATCCTGCAGCTACCAGGATCACCGTCCACATAAGGATGTTGTTTGTTGCCTCCATAAGGACGCTCATTGGAATAAGGGATATCAGCAGGTATCCTGAATTGCCGATATAAGTGTATGTTAACAGGTGTTCATGGCCGTTATAGTCTACATATCTTGATCCTTCTTCAACATCATCTGCTGCCAGGATTTCTTTTATAAAGTCCAGCTCATAAAGCCAGTCCATTTGCTGCTCATCATCCCCTGCATATGAGTTCGAAGACGAAATAACCCTTCTATCGGGGCTTAGAAGATGATATTCACCCTGGCTGCCTTCAGCAAGCTGGTTCAGCAGATCCTCAATGCTCTTCAGCCTGATATCTATGAAAAGATAGCCCACTGTTTTGGCAGTGTAGACGTTTCTGATACTACGGGCTACAGAAATTGCATAACTAACATTGTCCAGGCGGTTTGACATGTTCTCGTCAAGGTAATCATGCCGGCCGACGTATACTAACTGGCCTGCCTTTTCGGTAATCCTTTTGGTAAGCTCGTCCTCAAGAAAGGCCTGGTAATCGAGATCACCCAAGTAATAGGTGGATGTATAAATTGACTTTTTATTATCGGTTACAATGCAGATGTCGGAAATAAAATCATATGTAAAAACTATGTTTGATATGGTACTGGACAAATTATTTTTAGTTTCAATTGATTCCAGAATATCCATTGTATCAGTGGACAAATAATCCTGCAGATCCTTGTTGGCAAAAAGTTGTGTTGAAGTGGCCTCTATATTCGAAAACATCAGTTCAAGATAGTTCTGTGTCTGCCTGAAGGTATCCATCGTGGAAGATTCTGCCTTTTCCCTCAGGGCTTCTTTTGAAATATTATAGGAAGCATATCCTAACAGGATAACCGGAATAACTGTCAGGATGAATGCAGTCAGAAGTTTAGTACGGATGGTTTTGATGCCTAATGATTTAAATCTGGATGTTAGTTTTTGCAAGACCTTCATGGTTCCCCTACCCCTATCCTTCAACTTAACATTATATACTTTTATTATATCGACAATCCAGTACACGGATTTTAAGGTGTGGGAAATGCTTAAATATCTTTGTATCCTGAAGATATCAGCATCCTTTACCTTAACTTCATATCGATACGTCAACAATATTATAACATAAAAATGCGAACTGGAATACTTTACTTAAAAATGCATGGTAATCGTTTTAAGTTAATAGCTAAAAAATTGCTGAAAGCCGTGAACACACGCGGCAAAAAAATATAACACCGATATACCGTTATACGGGTTTGACAGAGGCTTTTTATTCTGTATAATAAAATAACCGGAGCAATTACCAGAAAAAGATTATTCGGAAAGGTGGCACTCGGCATGAATATCTGGCATGATATTGATCCCAAGGAAGTAAAAGCTGATGAGTTTATGGTTGTAATAGAAATTCCTGCGGGAAGCAAGAAAAAGTATGAGATGGACAAACGAACCGGCCTTCTTGTGCTGGACAGGATTCTTCATACGTCTACCCATTACCCTGCAAACTACGGTTTTATCCCCAGGACCTATGCCGAAGACAAGGATCCCCTTGATGTGCTGGTTTTGTCAAGTGAATCGCTGGATCCGATGATTATGGTGAAATGCTATCCGATTGGCGTGGTGAGGATGGTGGACGGGGAGGATCATGATGATAAGATAATCGCCATACCGCTGAAAGATCCGACATGGAATTTTTACAGGGACATCGAAAGTCTCCCGCCGCATATATCCAACGAGATATCCCATTTTTTCGAAGTGTATAAAAGTCTTGAAAATAAAGTATCTGCAGCAATTGAAGTGCTTGGTCCCGAACATGCAAAGGCTGTGATAGGCGAGGCCATAAACTTGTATGAAAAGCATTTTTGCGGCAAACTGTTTTAGGATGTCTTCAGGCGCACCTTTCTTAACACCCCGAACCGAACCGTCGAAAGTTTCCTCGCATTGTACGATAGCTACAAACACTTGATCAGTAAATAAAAGATATTGTGAGAATGCTCGGAAACAGCCGCTGCGTTTGCAAGAGCTGGGCAGTTCAGCTTAGGTAAGCCGAAACTCGCAGAAATGCTAAAAATAAATAAAGTATGAAGCATTTTTGCTCAAACAGTCGGCTTGCTTGTCCTCGCTCTGACTGCGCATTTCTATGCTGCACTCCGCTGAAAGTTTCCTTGCATTGCACGGTATCTTCAAACAGTTGACCTGTATAGAAAAGCTATCGTGCGAATGAACGGAAACAGCCGCTTTATTTGCAGGAGCCGGCGGGTGGCAGCCGGTACAGGATGAAACCTGGATAAAATGATTATAAAAGAACAGTATCCGGTGAAAAGTCTTAAAGCGTTGACAACGAAGACAAATTCGTGCAATAATTAAACAGATCATTTATGAAATGAGGCGTGACAATGTGTTCAAAGTAATCTCAAATTAACTGATAAACTTAAAATAGTCTGTTCAGGGACTATTCTGTTGTCGGAATTTGGATTACTTTACCGGTAATGCCGGTTGTAAATTGTTGCGCTTATTTTTATATATGTGACATATGCATATCTTTTGTCATACAGCCCAACTGTCAATCCATTTCCGACGGCTATTCATCACGGGAGAATGGATTTTTTTATTTTCAGGAGGGTGTTATGTCATTAATAAGTGTTTCGAATCTCACATTCTGCTATGAAGGCAGTTATGACAATATATTTGAAAATGTTTCATTTCAGATTGATACGGACTGGAAACTGGGATTTATAGGCAGGAACGGCCGTGGAAAAACCACTTTTCTTAACCTTCTGCTTGGCAGGTATGAATATCGGGGGAGTATCAGTGCAGGCGTTAACTTTGAATACTTTCCCTATGCCGTTGATGACAAGTCCCAGCTGACAATTGACGTTGTTGATTCCGTCGGAGGCAATTTTCAGCTTTGGGAAGTACAGCGCGAGCTGTCGAAACTGGATGTATCGGAAGATGTTTTATACCGTCCCTTTGAGACGCTCAGCAACGGGGAACAGACAAAAGTCCTCCTTGCTGCGCTGTTTTTGAAGGAAAACAGTTTTCTGCTGATTGATGAGCCTACCAACCATCTTGACGTTGAGGCAAGGGAACTTGTGGCGGAATACCTGAACTCGAAAAAAGGTTTCATCCTGGTATCACACGACAGGGCTTTTCTTGATTCATGCGTTGATCATATCCTGTCGATCAACAGGGCGAATATAGAAGTTCAGAGCGGTAACTTCTCAACCTGGTATTATAATAAGCAGCTTAAAGATAGTTTCGAACTGAAAACGAACCAGAAGCTGAAGAAGGAAATCAAAAGGCTTGAAGGGGCCGCAAGACAAAGGGCAGACTGGTCGTATAAAGTTGAAGCGACGAAAATAGGAAACCATGTATATGACAGGGGATATGTCGGGCATCTTGCCGCAAAGATGATGAAGCGGTCAAAGGCTATTGAGCGAAGACAGAAGAATATGATAGAGGAAAAGTCGAAGCTCCTGAAAAACATTGAAAAGGCCGAGCCTCTTAAGATTGCAACCGCCGCACACCATGCCGGAAGGCTTGTTGAACTTAAGGATGTTTCACTGTTTTATGGAACCAGGAAAGTCTGTGAAAATGTTTCGTTCACGATTGAACAGGGAGACAGGATTGCATTATGGGGCAGGAACGGGTCGGGCAAGAGCAGCATAATTAAACTGATTTGCGGTGAGAAAATAGACTACACCGGAGATTTTTACAAGGCGGCAAATCTTAAAATATCTTATGTACCGCAGGATACTTCATTCCTGAAGGGCAGCCTGAACGATTATGCCGAACGGAACAATATCGACATAAGCCTTTTCCTGGCAATACTTCGTAAACTTGATTTTGAACGGGTACAGTTCGAAAAGGACATGTCGGATTTCAGTGCTGGGCAGAAGAAGAAGGTATTAATCGCACGCAGCCTGTGCGAGAATGCCAACCTGTTCGTATGGGATGAACCTTTGAACTACATTGACATCCTGTCAAGAATGCAGATTGAAGAGCTGCTCACCGAGTACCGGCCGACAATCCTTTTTGTGGAGCATGATATATCCTTCTGTGAGAATATAGCAACAAAGATTGTGAGGCTGCAGGCATAATATCCTGCCTCTGTACATTTATTGAAATTTACGGCATTTGATTCTATAATCAGAGTATAAAGTTTAAATCCGGAGGTTTGAAACAGATGGCTTGCGATTCAAAAGCTGTATGTACCTGTACATATCCCTGTTCGCGCCGCGGGAAATGCTGTGAGTGCGTGGCATATCACAGGAGAAGCGGTGAAGTGCCGGGATGCTTTTTCTCGAAAGACGGGGAAAGATCCTATGACCGTTCAATAGAAAACCTTTATAAAGATTACATGAAACGGGGTTATTAAGGATTAAGGCGGAGCTGAAGCTCCGCCTTAATTTTTAATATGCTTATATCCTTTTAACAGCTTAATTTACGAGATAAGCTGCTTTGCAATTTCAAGGTAAGGCTCGTAATCTTCACCGCGGGGGACATACAGGTAAAGCTGGTAGGCCTTTGTACTGTCTTTTACCGGAATCCATGCATAAACCAGTTCAAAGGCAACACTTTCGTTATTCAATGTTTCATACCGTTCAAGCAGATAGATTTCCGCACTGCCGATGCCTGTCCGGGCTGAATACAGCAGTTCCTTTACGGCGGCGTCCCTTGGGAACTTGTCATCCTTCAGCGATATCAGTGAATAATCCACTATGGTGAAACTGCCTGCCGAGCCGGGCAGCAGACCGGCCTTTTCGGGCTGGTAAAAGGTGAAGTAGAAATTATCGTAATAGGAATTATAGTAGCAATCGGCTTTATATGAAGCAGGCAGCAGTTTAAGAACTACCTCGTTATTGCCGTTTCTGTTCAGAAAGCGTATATCGGTAAGCCCTTCAATAATACCGTCGGCATAGGCGGGCAAATACAGGGTGCGCTCCATACTGAGTGTCCTGTCTGCAGAAATCCCGCCTGTTTTAAGGTCAACCCGGAACTTGTCATTATCGGTTGTTTCAATTGTTACAATGCTGTTTTCAACATCTACGACATAACTGCTTATTTCTCCTATCATGGCCAGCAAGTTGACTTTTCCGTCCCTGGCCGTATACAGGTATTCATAATACGGTCCTGCAGGTATCCTGCGTTTTTGGCTGAAACTGAAACAGTCATCGGTCAAAACCAGGTAACCAACCGAGTATGTCTCGTTATAGGTTTCAACCGAAAAATCCCTTAAATCCACAATGAGTATGAATTTTCCTTCAATACCTGCAAAAATTCTGTTCTCACTGTGAATAACAGGATTTATATGCACTCCTTCGCCGATATCTCCGCTTAATTCTGCAATAACCTTTTCCTGTGTACCGTCGGAAATCACGACCTGGTTGTTTGACATGAACACAAAGTAATTGCTTTTGTAGCCTAAAATGGGTCCGGAGAAATCAGAGGGCTGCTGTGCATACCTGGGACTAAACGGATACCCGGTCTCTCTTATTGAATTGTCCTGTTTATTCAGAACAATAAAGGTTAGTGTATCGGCGTCTGCAATTAATGAGTAACTGTTTCCGTCCTGCCTGTATATCGCGTTATAGGTTACTTCACCTGTTTCACCGCTGTTTTCAGACGTTTCTTCAGATTCCTGCCCTGGTTCTGGTGTTGGTGTTAAAGCCGGAGTGGGTTCAGGCGTTGGAGAAGGCGTGGGTGAGGGTGACGGTGTTGGTGTTGCCGAAACTGTTGGGCTTGGGGTTGGTTCATCGGTTGGAGATACTTCGGGTTCAGGTTCCGGTGAAGTTTGCGGTGCTTGGGTCGGCTGGGCATCAGGAGTTGGTGAAACCGATACTACGGTTTTGTCCGAACCCTTTCCCTTTGCCGGAGCCATCGACGAATTCCTCTTATCCAGAACTATTAGTACTGCAAGTATTACAGCCAAAATACAAGGGATAAGAACCACGATTCCAAGATTTCTTCTCATTGCCTCAACCACCCTTTATTAAATTCTTAAATGCGCTTTTTTCAATATAAATAAAAGCTGAAATCTGTGAAAATAACGTGGGGTTCCGGTAATTTCCCCATATATCTAAATTATATAACATGATTCGACCGTAAACAATAAGGAAAACACTCGTCAAGCCTTACTGCCGCATCGTAAATATACGCTTGTAATTGTCTTCCCTGTAACCTGTTATTTCCATCAGGACAGATTTCAAATCCCTGTCGGACATCCTGATTTCGTCCATCTGCAAATCGGCTCTGATTCTTCCGTGCCTGAGTATTATTACCCTGTCAATGAAGTTTTCAATTTCATCTGCCAGGTGGGTGGCAATCAGGATTGTTTCATTTCCTTTCAGGCTGGAGATCATGAGCTTTAAAAAATCCCGGCGTGTAAACATGTCCTTGCCTGTGAACGGCTCATCCATCAGGATATATTCGGCTCCCCTGCAAAGGCCTGCCGCGATTTCAAGCTTGGTTTTCTGGCCATGGGAAAAGTTTTTTATTTTCTGTTTCATATCCAGCTCAAAATATTTTAAAAACCTGGTATATTTATCCATGTCAAACCCGGGTACGGTGTTTGAGAGAAACTCTCCGTACTCAAGAGGTTTCATCCACGGAAAAAAGCTTCCCTCGCAGGTTATGAATGCCATTTTGCCATACATTTTTTTAACCGGTTTTCCTTCAATCAACACTTTGCCTTCATTCAGTTCGCAAAGTCCCATGATCGCCTTTAGCAATGTGGTTTTTCCCGAACCGTTTTCCCCCAGTATTCCTACAATCTCTCCCTTGCTGATTGCAACAGACTCATTTTCAAGACCTGTCGCCGTGGTACCGTAATACTTCTTTACACCGATAACTTCAATCATAGTTTCACCTCTGTTCTATTCTGACCGATTCAAAAACCCTGTAGTAAGAGAGGTTTCCGGGCGATGTATCCGATGTATACAAATGCCTGTTATAATCATCCGCAGCATCTGTTACAAGCTCTCCGGCATATACAGGAAGGGTAATGCCGTTTTTCGTCTCATAGGCATGTATCATGAAATGCCCCGGTGTAAGCCACGATGCGGAATATTTCATTATTTCCTCCATGTTCCTGGTGAATGCCGCAATATAAAGCCTGTCGCCCCTTGATTCAATATCAAAGGGATATATTTCGCCGGTACTGTTTTTTTCTGTTCTATGCTTCAGGATCAGCCTGTTATCTTCATCAGCCATGATGCTTAATACAATGTACTTACTGAAGCCTTCTTCATTTGCGTATTTCAGGAAAATATTAAGACAGTTGTCATTTATAAAACCCTGGTATTCCGGCAGGCCTTCCGTTGATGTAATTCCCGGAACCGCCAGTTCATCCATAAGATCTCCGCGCGTATTGTAAAGCCGGGCTTTAAATACACTGTTTTCGAACAGCAGCAATACCAAATTATCATTGACTGCTTCAAGCCCCGCTGCTTCGATGACCGGATCATCAAGGCTGAATTCGGTGATTGTGTTCACAATACCCGGATATTCCGTTTCATCCCACCACCTGTAAAACTTAACTGCCTTATAAATGCCGTTGTGTCCCGAATACTCCTCCGGGCAGACAACTGAAAAATACAGTTCGTCATTCAGCACGGTCATTGCCAGTTTTGGAAGGGGTGCGGGGAAGGAGCCCGGGTTCAGGGAATAATCGGTATATACACTCTGATATTCGACGTCGGATAAATACCTGTAGAACTCTATATCCATGCTGCTGTTTTCGTACCTCAATCCGGGGTCAAGGTAAAGGGAGGCCAGGTCAAAATCCGGGGCGGTGAAATCAGCAGGCCTTTTTGTTATTTTTACATGAATGTCTATACTGTCGGTAAAAACGGTACTTCTCCGGAGCGACGGGTTGTTTGCGGCAGGCATGTTTTTTTCCGGCTGTTCTTCTGTTTTTGCCCCCGGGGATATTTTATACTCAAACTGGTAATAGTAAACAAAATCATTGTGTATAACAGCGTTTACCAGGTTCTGAGGCTTTTTCAATCCTGCAATATCGTCCTGGTGCTGGTAATAAAGGAAACTGCTCTCCAGCGTACCGTTTTTCAGCTCAAAGTACCTGCCGTGATACCTGTCCTCAAGATATCCCGAAATCACTATATCATTTAATACCGACCTGTCACCTTCCAAATCCCTGAGGAAAAATGTTGAGCTGTCTTTCCGGGCAGCCATAAAGCCGTATGTGAACACTGTTATCAAAACAGCGGGTATTGAAAAGACAAGGATTATATTTTTCACCAATCTGCCCATAAATACCATCCTTTCAGGCTTAAACAACGGCACTTTTCCTTATAAGTCTCAGGCTGTCGTACACAATGAATGCCGTTGCGAGAAACAATGCCGCGTTTAAAACATGTATATGGCCGCTTTCATTCAGAACAGAAACGGTCATGGACCCTGTTCTGTGAACAAGCGAGAGTATTATTAAAGCAAGGTTCAGGATCACGGCCGCAAAACTCAAATACCTTTTGCTCCGCTCACAGATAACTGCATAGTATATAGTGCAAATCAGGCATATAAAAATTGCCAGTGAATTCAAAAAACTCTCAACCCCGAAGGGAAGTATCAGCCTGAAAAAATCCAGGCGGATAAAGGTAAGAAACAGGCCGTTGCTGGCAGGGCGCACGGCTGTTGATGCAAACCGCTGTGATAAAATACGTCGGCAAAAAATGCCGTACCCCATCCAGGCACTTATTATTTGCGATGCCAGGAGGGTGAGAAAGCATACCGCGTAGGTTATAATCTTCGAAAAATATATGTATTCCCTTGGCGACGGCAGCGTAAGCAGCGTGTATATGCTTTTGCTTTCCGTGTAATTGGAATATGCATTGAAAACACAAAGCCCGCACACCGAAAAAAGGCATACAAGGAAAACTATAATGCAGCCCGAGTCTGAAAACAGGAATTCAAATCTTTCAAACCGGTTTGGATTGTAATTCATGCTTTTTACCAGGAGAACCTGCTGCAATGCAATCATAACAATGCAAATAACCAGGATGATCCTGTACAGGCTTCTGAACTCATGATTCACCAGGTAGTACAATTTCCTCAAGTCAACCACTCCTTAATGTATTACTCCAATAATACACCGATGCAAAAAATTAAATTTCGTCCCATACCTCGCTGATTAAATCAATGGTCTGCTTAAATGTCATATTGATATCCTTTGCGGCTTTAACAAAATGCGCAACAAGTTCTTTTGTAAACTCATTTCCAACGGCGGACAGGATTTTTTCATCCGTATATATTATGCTCCCTGAATTGCTGAGCGTTCTTACATAGCCTTCTTCTTCCATGAGCCTGTACGCTTTCTGAACAGTATTCGGATTGATTCCAAGCAATGCGGCAAGCTCTCTCCTGGACGGAAGCTCTTCGCCTGATTTCGCGGAGCCCGCCAGTATCTGCTTCTTCACGAATGAGGCTATCTGCACATATACAGGTTCCTTATTGTTCAGGTTAAGCCTGGTAAAATCAATCAAACGCTGTTCACCACCTTTAAAAGTATATTATATATATAATACACTTTGAGATCAAGTGTTTTGCCAAATTGAAATTATTCCTGGAATGCCTAACTTCTTCAGGCGAAGAGAGTTTTCAGTATTTCATACCGGTTTTCAGGCATTTTTTGTAGCCGGGGATACTGTCCGACAGCTTTTTCTGTAGTATAATTTAATTGAAAATTCAAACTTCACCGGATGAACGGGAGGAGGTATGTTCATGAGAGCTTTTGTTGACAAGGACACATGTATTGGCTGCGGCCTTTGCGCTGATTTATGCCCGGAAGTTTTTAGCATGGACGATGACGGAACAGCATCTGCAATAGATACCGAAATACCCGAGGATGCAGAGGATGCTGCAAAAGAAGCGGCAGATCAGTGCCCTGTACAGGCTATAACCATTGAAGAAGACTGATACGTAAAAAAGAACCCTTTCAGATTACCCTGAAACGGGTTCTTTTTTTATGCCCGTTTATACTGTACCTTGAGAACGCAGGCAGTATCATACACCGGTATTTCTCCGGGAAGGTGCGGCCATGTTTGGCATAAACCCGGTACCATTAATCATAACTATTTTAAGAAACATGATTTAAGGACAGGGAATGTGAAGAAAAAAGGGGTTTCGGCTTCAAAAGTGGCCGCAGCATACATAGGCACCGTTGTTGGTGCCGGATTTGCCACGGGACAGGAAGTGCTGCAGTTTTTCGCAAGGTTCGGTATTTCCGGGCTATGCGGTTTATTAATTGCCGCTGCACTTTTTATTGTATTCGGCTGGATAATAATGAAATCAGGCAGAATGCTGCATGCCAGGTCCCACCTCGAAATTATCCGCCATTCCGGCGGAAGGTTTCTCGGAACGGTGATTGACGCAGTCATTACAGTATTTCTGTTTGGTACGTTTGCAGTTATGATTGCTGGAAACGGTGCATTATTTGAACAGCAGTTAAAACTTCCGGCAATGGCCGGTAACGCGATAATGGCCGTACTAACCGCGTTAACGGTATTGACAGGCATTAACGGCGTTATTAATTCAATAAGCTTTGTCGTGCCTTTTTTGCTTTCAACCGTAATGTTAACCAGTATTCTTTCAGCAGCCCGTTACCCGGTAAATCTTTGTTCGGTACCGTTGGCCGGCAGCCCGGACGGCTTGTTCAGCAACTGGTTTCTTGCTGCAATATTGTATGTGTCGTATAATACCGTTGTTTCAATTGCAATACTTGCGCCTTTGGGGAATGAGGCTGAAGATGAAAAAGCTGTAAGGAACGGTGCACTGCTGGGCGGAGCAGGTCTTGGATTTGGAGCCGCGATGATTTTCCTGGCACTGTCAGGACAGATAACAAGTATTGAAAAACTTGAAGTTCCGATGATTTATATTGCGGGTGAAATATCACCGGTGCTTCAGGTTATATATTCCATTGTGCTGATTGCGGAGATATATACAACGGCCGTCAGTTCTCTGTACGGTTTTACGTCAAGAATTATTGACATGCAGAAAAAGCCTGTCAAGGGCAGATACATTGTGGCGGGTTCAACTGCTTTAGCCTTAATGTCAAGCCGCCTGGGGTTTTCCAACCTGGTCAGGTACCTGTACCCCTTTATAGGTTACTGCGGTTTGGTTGTTCTTACCGCCCTTGCCGGCAGGACTGTCAAAAACAGGATTAACAGCAGCAGGAGCGGTTTATAGAAGCGAATTCTGTCTTGTATTTTGATTCAATTCATTTATAATGATATTAGTGTAGGTGTTTGATTATTCAGACGGGAATCCTGTTATTCCATAACCGGTAATAAAATCATGACAAAAAGGTAGATGGCTGATGAAAAAAATCAAGAGATTCATATCTTATTACGGCCCTTATAAGGGCATGTTTTTTATGGACATGTTCTGCGCACTGGTTCTTTCGGCAATTGATCTTTTCTTTCCGAAGCTCGTGCAGTACCTGTTGGAGGAAGTATACGGCAAGAGGCCGCCCGACATGGTAAAAATCATACTCCTTTCGGGACTGGGTCTCCTGGTGCTGTATATCGTCAGGTATTTCTGCCAGCGCTATATCACATCGCAGGGGCATATAATGGGAGCGCGCATGGAGGCAGACATGCGCAGGGATCTTTTCACCCACCTGCAGAAACTGTCCTTTTCATTCTATGACGATGCCAATACCGGAACGCTTATGTCGCGCATGACAAACGACCTTTTTGATATTTCGGAACTGGCCCATCACGGCCCTGAAGACCTGTTCATCTCGACGATAAAGATTGTCGGCGCGGTCGCAATAATGCTGACAATGAATGTTAAGCTGACGGTAATACTGCTGCTGCTGATTTCCTTTATAATAGTATTTACTGCTTATTACAACCTGAAAATGCGTGCGATATTTTCAGACAACCGCAGAAAAATCGCACTGGTTAACGCGCAGACCCAGGATACCCTCGCGGGAATAAGGGTTGTGAAGTCGTTTTCAAACGAAGCAATCGAGCAGGGCAAATTTGATGAGGGCAACAGAAAGTTCCTGGAATCCAAGGAATCAAGCTATACCATCATGGGGAAGTTTTTCTCAGGAAACCAGTTCCTCCAGGGAATCCTGTACCTGACCGTACTTGTTCTGGGCGGTGTTTTCTTAAGTCACGGCAGTATATCATCAACCGATCTCGTGGCGTACATCCTGTTTATAAATGTATTTTTAAGCCCGATAGACAAGCTGGTTAACTTCACCGAGTCTTTTCAGCGCGGAATGTCCGGTTTTGAACGGTTCATCGAAATTCTTGATACGAAACCCGAAATAGAGGACAGCGAAGATGCCGTGGAATTAACCGATGTTCAGGGGGAAATAAGGTTCAACAACGTATCCTTCAGCTACAACGACAAGACCGAAGTATTAAGAAACATCAACCTTACCATACCGAAGGGAAAGACCGTTGCGCTGGTTGGCCCGTCGGGCGGCGGCAAGACCACTTTCTGCAACCTGATACCGAGGTTTTATGAAGTGGATGAGGGCTCAATTACCATTGACGGAAAGGATATCAGGGACGTAACTCTCGAATCGCTGCGCAGAAATATAGGCATGGTTCAGCAGGATGTGTACCTGTTCACCGGAACGGTTGCCGAAAACATACTATACGGAAAACCCGACGCAACCCGTGAAGAAATAATTAATGCCGCGAAACTTGCCAATGCTCATGATTTTATAATGCAGCTGGAGAACGGTTATGACACCTTTGTAGGCGAAAGAGGTGTAAAACTGTCAGGTGGACAGAAACAAAGAATATCAATAGCAAGGGCCTTTCTGAAAAACCCGCCGATACTTATACTGGATGAAGCAACCTCGGCACTTGACAACGAAAGTGAAAGGCTTGTCCAGGAATCCCTTGACGCCCTTGCAAAGGGAAGAACCACGTTAGTCATTGCTCACAGACTTTCAACCATAAGGAATGCCGATAATATTGTCGTGCTCACCGCGAATGGCATCGAGGAGCAGGGAACCCACGACGAACTGATGAAAAAAGGCGGGGTGTATGCATCGCTCCATAGCGATGTAAAGTTTTAAAAGGAGCATTAATGTTTTAATGCTCCGAAAGTTCACCCTTTTATTGCCCCGATTGTCATGCTTTCGATTATCCTGTCGCTTAGAAACAGGTAGGCAGTGATACTGGGTATCACCATGATTACTATTGCGGCCAGCTGCACGGTCCAGTTGGTTGAGTATTGGCCCTTGAACCGCGTCAAACTTACCGGCAGCGTCAGTTTATTCGGGTCGGACATGAAAATCAGTGCGAACATAAGCTCATTCCACATAGAAACAAAATTGAAAATTGATATCGTTGCAATAGCCGACTTTGACAGGGGAAATATTATTTTCCAGAATATCTTTGACATGTTTCCTCCGTCTATAATGACGGCTTCTTCAATTTCATTTGGTATTGTGCGCATGAACCCTGATAATATGAAAATGGAGGTTGGCAGGGCAAAAGCCACATATGGAAGAATTAAGGCCAGGTAACTGTTCGTAAGATTGATCCTGGTGAACAGTGAAAAAAGAGGTATCAGGGTGGAATGAATGGGTATCATGACACCTAAAAGGAATAAGCCCAGGACCGTTCCCGACAGTTTCCATTTCAGCCGGGTTATTGCAAAGGCGGCCATGCTTGCGACAATTATTGTAATGAACAGTGACGTAACGGCAACAAAAGCCGAGTTAAAAAAACTTATACCGATCTTGCCTGCAACCCATGCTGTTTTGTAATTCTCAAACACTGGGTTAAGCGTAATTCCCCACGGGTCATTGAAAAGCTCCGAATTGGTTTTAAAGGAGTTTAAAATAAGCCATACTAAAGGGTACAGGCATGTTATAGAGGAAGCAATCATTATTATGTAAAAAATAACAGAACCTATACGGGGTTTCTTTCCTTCTTCTTTCCTTGAAACGTCCTTCATTGAGCTTGCACTCCCTGTGTTAACTTAGTATTGTATTTCCTCGGATTTGAAAACCCTGTTCAGAATAAAGGTTACCAAAAGACACAGTACCAGCAAAACGACGGATACTGCACTGCCGTAACCGTATTGATAATCCCGGAAGGACTTGTAATACATGAATGACGCCATAACTTCACTGGCGTGGTTTGGTCCTCCGTTCGTCATAACGTAAATCAGGTCGAAAAAGCGCAGGGAACCGGTAGCCATTAAAACAGTATCAATTCCTATTATGGGCTTTATTAACGGCAGTATGATATAGCGGATCATTTTTCCCTGGGTTACACCGTCGATAAGAGCCGCTTCTTTCAGTTCGGCAGGGATATTCTCTATCGCTGCAAGATATATAATCATATGGTAGCCGACAAACTGCCAGCAAATTACCGCAATAACCGAACCCATTACCGTGCTTTCGCTGGCAAGCCATAAACGGGTCAAACTGTTCAGGCCGACAGCGGAAAGAAGGCGGTTGATGATTCCAAACTCGGGATTATATATAAATGACCACAAAAGTCCGATTGCAACGCTTGACAAAATATTCGGAAGGAAAAAAACAGTCTTGAAATACCTTTTTCCTTTTATTTTACCGCTGATGGCAATGGCAAGCAAAATAGCTAAGGGAGTTTCAATAACCAGTGACCAGAACATCAGCAGGAAAGTATTCTTCATACTTTTGATGAAAATGGTGTCTTTTGCAAATAAATTGATATAATTGTTAAGGCCCGTGAACTTCTGAGTATCAAGGATATTCCATCTGAAAAAGCTGTAATAAACAGTGTTGAAAATGGGTATTATTACAATTCCGATGTATATGACCAGTGCCGGTAATATAAAGGAAAGGATTGTTTTTTTGTTTCGCTGCATTGTTTCCATTATACTGCCACCTTATAAAGTTACTGATTTTTTTCTAAACCCTCATGGTATTAATTCCATAAAATAAATTAAAACACTCATAAAGATTAATATATATCTGCCTTTCCTGACTTTTATAATTACTGTCAAACACCCTAATGCTATTTATATAGCCTGTCAGGTGGATGGGGGGGAGAGGGAGGTATCCACCTGACACGCTGATTAATAATCAATTATTCCCTGTTTTGATCAGTGAACTCCTGCAGCTTGCTGAATGCCTCTTCCGGATCCGTTCCTGCAGTAATTGCCTGTATTGCATTGTTGAATTCATTTCCGATGGTGCTTCCAAGGGCAACGTCATAGAACAGGAAGAGTTCAGTCATATCCTTCTGAAGCTCTGCAACCTTGATTGCAACAGGATTTGATTTTGCAGGATCAATGGTGGTCTTGGTTGCAAGAAGGTTTCCTGCTTCAGCAAATTTTGTCTGTATTTCTTCTGATGCTATTGTCTTCAGGAATTCAACCGCAGCTTCCTTGTTCTTGCAGTTCATACTGATTGCAAAACTCTGGTCTGGCTGGCCAAGCCAGTTGTTGATATCGCCTTTTCCGCCTTCTATTGCCGGGAATCTTGCAACATCCACCTTGCCTTTCAACGGTGATTCATCGTTGGTCAACTGTTGGATGGCCCAGCTTCCCATAACCAGCATGGCTGCCTTTCCTTCCTTGAACAGTTCCTGGGCAGGGTCATTGTCCAGTGCGTTGAACCCTTCGGGGAAAGCATTCATTTGAACGAGCTCGTACATGATCCTGCCTGCTTCAATGAAAGAAGGATCAAGCCATGTACCGGTTCCTTCGTATACCTTGTTGAAGGGTTCGCTTCCGCCAATGCGGTTTGCAACCAGTTCGCTGTACATTGCGCCAACCCACGGAGCCTTGTTTCCAAGTGCGAAAGGAGTGATACCGTTTTCATTAAGCGTGTTTATAACATCCTTGAGTTCAGAGTATGTTTCAGGAGCTTTCAGGTTGTATTTGTCGAAAATCTCCTTGTTGTAGAACAGGCATACAACCGTCTGGGTTGTTGGAGCTGCGTAGACTTTTCCGTCCATTGTGAATGGAGTTAAAATACCGTTTATGTAGCTGTTTTTCCAGTTGGGGTCCTTATCAAGATCTTCACTGATACTGTATACTTTTCCTGAAGTGACAAAGGGCTTTAAGAATCCTGCCGCCCATGTGTTGAATAAGTCGGGAGCTTCGTTTGTTGCCATGAGTGTTGCAATTTTTGTCTTGTACTGTTCCTGTTCCGTGAATTCAATTTCGATTACTGCACTGCTGCTTTTTTCGTTGAACAGGTTTACTGCTTCCTTAATGATTTTTGAGTTCGGGTCGGTTTCTATTCCCCAGGCTTCAATCTTCAGCTTTGTCTTCTCAGTTCCTCCGCCTGTACCGACCTTCGCAGTGTCACACCCCGATAACAGTGCAACAATAATCAAAATGGAACACACTAATACCAAAGACCGTCTTCTCATTTACTTTTCCTCCTGTTATTATTTTTTGCGGCTGAAATATGCCACATTTCTATTATAAAGTTTTCCATTTGCCGTAGATTTGGAGTAATTAACTAAATATTTGAAAAAATAAACTTCCGGTGAAAATCTCAGGTTTCAATCCGGGGACTTGGTTCGTTGTCGGGCAGATATATGCTTACACAGGTTCCGCAGTCTTTCCGGCTTTGGATGCGTAGCCCGAAATTCTCCCCGTAGTACATTTTTATTCTTTTGTCCACGTTTTTTAACCCTATATGGGTATGCCTTTCGGAAAAACTGCTTTTAAAACCGTCGGAAAGGATCCTGGCGCATGTTTCTTCATCCATTCCTACGCCGTCATCCTTCACCTGCAAAACCATCATATGATTCTCAATGAAACCTTCGATACTTATTTTCCCGTTGCCGATTTTGTTCTCAATTCCGTGCACAATTGCGTTTTCCACTATCGGCTGTAGAATCAGCTTCGGTATTTTCACGTTGATTATCTCAGGGCTTATATTCATTTCGGCTTCTATTTTGTCGCCATACCTGAACTTCTGTATTGTAAGATAGTTTTCTACGTTCTTCATTTCATCCCTGACTGTAATAAAATCCTCGCCGCTTATGCTGGCACGCATCAGGTCGCCGAGGGCCTTTACCATTTTCCCGATTTCGGGGACACCTCGCATTCTTGCCAGCCAGTTTATCGATTCCAGCGAGTTGTAAAGAAAATGCGGATTAATCTGCATTCTTAACGACTTCAGTTCTGCTTTCTGCTTAAGCAGTTCCTCCTGGTAGACCTTCTTGATCAGCTGCCTGACCTGGCTGACCATTCCGTTGAAATGCCTGCTCAATATTCCTATTTCATCTTTTGATTCGTAGTCTATATATACGTCGAAGTTTCCTTTTCCCACTTCATCCATTTTCTTTGAAAGATCCCGGACGGGTCTGGATATTCCCTTGGAAATAATTATCGAAAGAACAACCGACAAGAGGCAGCAGCACAGAATAATCAAAAATATCCAGTTCCCGAGCCATATGATTTCCTTCTCGTATTCCAGCGAAGGAATGAAACTGATCATTCTCCACGGTGTACCCTGGATGTTCCTGTATGTTACATAATAGTTTTTTCCGGCTATATTCGCGGTTGTGAAGTTTTCACTCAGAATGCCGTCTATCGCCCCGGAGGTTGAAAACTCATTCTGCTTGCCAAGAAGATTCTTGTCCTTTGCCGAAACGATATATCCCTGCTGATCCACAACTAACAGTTCGCCGGCATTGAACAGTTCTGTTTCCTTAAAAGTGTTTATAATGCTGCTTTCACGCAGGTATACAAATACGTAGCCGATTTTTTCCTGGCTGTCGAGACTGTTTATCACTCTTCCAACCATAAGCGTCTGGGTCACAGGGTTGGTGTTAAACCAGAATGTGCTTCCTTGGCCCTTCTCAAGTATTATCTTCTCTTCGTCGTTACCGGTTAACGATATAGATGCCGGATTAACATAATATATTATTCCCGAATTTGAAATAACCTGGATTGCCGCTATGTCCGAATCCGAGGATATGAGACTTCTGAGCTGGGAGTCTATGGTTTTTTCAGCAATGATTTTCTCCTGTTCACTGGCAAATCCCCTGTTGCTGTTTTTTAATGCATCCTGGATTGAAGCACTTGAAACCACCTGGAATGTTAAGCGTTCAGCCTCGCGAAGATTAATCTCAATATTGTTTCCGGTCTCCATCAGGATATCCTTTGTATACTGCTCGGTTTTATTCTTAAGAAGTTCACTGGAACGGTAAAAGGAAAAAGTGCCGATAAACAGGGCAGGAAAAATGATCAAAAACAGGAATGACAGAATCAGTTTTTTATGGATTGGCATGTCGCGGAAATACCTGTTAATGCTTCTTATGATTTTCAGTTTCATTTCCCTACCTCTTCTGCAGTTAAAAGCCTGTCCCTGTATTCCGACGGTGTGAGGCCGTAGTATTTTTTGAACACCTGGCTGAAATAGCCGGGATCAAAAATGCCCACCATGGAGGATATTTCGTATATTTTGTAATCAAAGTCCGACAGGAGTTCGCATGCTTTTTTAAGCCTGTATTTTGTAAGGGTTTCAAGAAATGTTTCGCCCATTTCCTTCTTGAAAAGGCGGCTGATGTAGATGTGATTCATATGTACGTATTCTGCTGCAGTGAATAGGGATATATCTTCAGAATAGTGGTTTTCAATATATTCCAGTAAATCGCGGACAACCTTGTTTTTTATTTTCGGGGCTCTGCATGGATTGTTGAGGTCTTTCAGGCGTGTGATTTCACCGAGCTTTCTTTTAGCTTTTAAAACGGCTTCGATTATTTCGTCCGGGTCGGAGGGTTTCAGGATATAGTCAACGGCACCCAGGCTGATTGCAGTTTTGGCATAGCTGAAATCTTCATATCCGGTGAGGAGGATTGACTGGATTTCGGGAACCTGTTCCTTCGCTGCTTCAATCAGTTTCAGGCCGTCCATACCGGGCATCCTTATGTCGGTGATTAATACCTGGGGCTGCTTGGATATAATCATTGAAAGAGCTTCATTGCCATTGGAGGCAATACCCAATACCTTGACTCCGTATTCACTCCAGTTAATTGACATTAAACCCTGCCGTATAATCAGTTCGTCGTCTGCAATTACCATGCCAACCATTTTTAATCCCCCCGACAGAATAAAATCCGTACCGGATAAGCATTGTGAATTAGCCATGAAATAACTTGCCTGATGTGAGCATTCAAAAAGCTGTTAATCTTTTGAAAACAACGGTGGAAAAAGGGTTTTCACGTAAATAGAATATCATTGCAGTTATTGCTTGTCAATCAGCCCGGCGGGGTTTCGCCGGCCCAACTTTATGTGTATAAGTATGCAAATTTTACCTGTTTTACGCCGATTTGGGCCCGTTATGCGCGTTAAACCGAAATGACAGTGCAATCAGGATAATAGGAAACTTTTTTAATAATAAGGTATTGACAAACGGGATTTTATACTGTAAATTTATATTTATACAAAATATCAATGAATAAATGAATAATTATACAAATACTAATAGGGGGAGTAAAAAATGAAAAAAAGTTTGAAAATAATTGCCATGATAACAATTCTTGCTGCAGTTGCCGCAGCATTGGCAGGCTGCAGCCCGGCGGCTTCAGGTCCGAAAGTAAAAGTCATTGATATTCCGTTAACCCAGGAAGAATATGCTTTCGGTGTGAACAAAAACAAGCCCGAGATTCTTGAGGAAGTAAACAAGTTAATAGCCGATATCATGTCGGACGGTACATATGATGAATTAATAGAAAAGTATTTCGGAGACGGTGAGCCTGAGGCAGTTGAATCCGCGGAACTTGATCCGTCGAAGGATCAGCTTGTTGTTGCTACGAACGCCGCCTTTGAACCCTTTGAGTTTATGCTGGGCGATAAGTACTACGGAATAGATATGGAAATAGCAAAACTTCTTGCAGATCGCCTTGGTAAAGAGCTTGTAATCAGCAATATGGATTTTGATGCCGTATGCCTGTCGGTGGGCCAGGGAAAGGCTGATATTGCAATGGCAGGTCTTACGATCAGGGAAGACAGGAAAGAGTATGTTACATTCTCAGACAAATACCATAATGCATCGCAGAAACTTATAGTGAAGGCATCGGACACCACTTTTGACAACTGTAAAACGGCAGAGGATGTTGAAGCCATTCTTTCAGGCCTGAGCAGCGATACCAGGATTGGTGTGCAGGGAGGTACAACCGGGCAGTTCTATGTTGAAGGCGACGAAGACTGGGGTTTCAGCGGCTTTGACGTGGAATGCGTACCCTACAAATCAGGTTCTCTTGCAGTCCAGGATATGCTTAACGGGAATATAGATTATGTGATAATAGATGAAGCGCCTGCAGAGTTTATTTCCAATGCCATAAATGAGCTTAACTGACAGACGCGGTTGTTTATAGAGGGTCAGGCGGATTATCGTTTGCCTGGCCCTTTCGTTATTTTAGGATTCGGAACACAAAAGCTGCGGGTTTTGAAACCGATATACTGCGCGGATTTTAGGACATTGCTTCCGGGAAGAAAGAAACCTGTTCACATGATTGTGTTTCGGATGTTTCTTAAAATGATATATCCGGTTGCTAAAGGGCAGCCGTGGTTGATATAATGTTGTAAAATACTTTTTGTTAGGGATTTGTGATGGGTAGTTTTGAAAAGAAACTTATAAAGTTCTGGGAAATTTTTTATGAGCGCGGCGGTTACACAAAGGTTCTGACCGGGCTCAGGAACACTGCATATATTGCCGTTGCCGGTCTTGCAATCGGTATTATAATCGGTACGATAATAGCCGTTATCGAGGTATTTCCGAAATATAAGAGGCTTCCAAGAATACTGAACAGGTTTTGCTCCTTTTATGTCGGGCTGTTCAGGGGTTCTCCGATCGTGGTGCAGCTTCTGGTCGCATATTATGTTGTTCTGCCCCTGCTTGGAATAAACATACCGCCGCTGAATGTCTGTGTCTTGGTGTTTGGCCTTAACAGCGGCGCTTATGTTTCTGAAATTATGAGGGGCGGAATACTGTCGGTTGACCCGGGCCAGATGGAGGCAGGACGTGCTCTTGGCCTGAGTTATGGCACTACGATGCTGAAAATAGTTGTACCGCAGGCAGTGAAGAATATATTGCCGACGCTGGGCAATGAGTTTATAGCGCTGATTAAGGAAACATCGGTTGTAAGTTTCGTAGGTGCGGCAGACCTGTATGTTGCTTTCAACTATATAGGAACCAACAGCTATGAATTTATGGTTCCATACCTTGTCATGGCAGTAATCTATATTGTCATGGTTATGATTATAGCGCTGCTTGTGAGAATCATGGAAAGGAGCCTCAGGAAAAGTGATAGACGTAATTGATTTAAGAAAGAGCTATGGCAGGCTCGAGGTTCTGAAAGGCATAACGGTTACGATAAAGGAAGGCGAAAAAATTGCGATAATCGGCCCGTCGGGCAGCGGGAAGAGTACGTTTCTGCGCTGTCTCAACTGCCTGGAGGATCCTACAGGCGGTTCTATAATATTCGAAGGCGTTGATATTGCTGACATGAGAGTTGATATAAATATTCACCGCAGGCACATGGGGATGGTTTTCCAACAGTTCAACCTGTTCAACAACAAGACCGTAATTGATAATATTATGCTTGCACCGGTGCATACAGGCATTTCGGATCTTCGTAAAAAGAAGATAAAGAATTTTTTCATAAGAATAAGAAATCTTTTTGCCAAAAACAAAAAACCCCTTTATGAGATAAACACCACTCCTTCAAAAATCAAGGAAGAAGCCAGGGTAAATGCAATGCGCCTGCTTAGAAGAATCGGTCTTGAAGATAAGGCAAATGCCTATCCGTCAACCCTTTCGGGCGGCCAGAAACAGAGGATAGCAATAATTCGTGCGCTTGCAATGAATCCGAAAGTTATGCTGTTTGATGAACCCACATCTGCACTTGATCCCGAAATGGTCGGGGAAGTGCTTGAGCTTATCAAACAGGTTGCCGATGAAGGCATGACTATGGTCATTGTAACCCATGAAATGGGGTTTGCCAGGGAGGTTGCGACACGGGTTCTGTTCATGGATGAAGGAAGGATTGTTGAAGACAACACCCCAGAAGAAATTTTCACAAACCCGCAGAATCCAAGAACCAGGGAGTTCCTGTCCAAAGTTCTGTAAGCATGTCCTAATCCTGAAATGGATTCCATGTCCCGCTGCAGTTGCGAAACGGGTATAATTGTATTAAAATCATATAATACATATTCCAAAGGAATGCAACTGTTGATATTGAGGTGAGTGCGCATGAAATTTTCAAAACGTATTGAACAGCTTAATGAAGGAATTTTTTCGAAGCTCTTAGAGTTAAAGCGGGAAAGGCTTGCGAACGGTGAACAGGTGATAGATTTAAGCGTCGGAGCCCCGAATATTGCCCCAGCGAGGCATATAATAGATGCCCTGTGTGCAGCTGCCGCCGACGAAAAGAATTACACGTATGCGATAAGTGATCAGGTTGATCTGCTCAATGCAGTGAGTTCATGGTATAAAAACAGGTATGGAGTGGACCTGGACCCCAAAACCGAGATCTGTTCGCTTTTGGGTTCCCAGGAGGGTTTTGCGCTCATATCAATGACCATTATAGACGAAGGGGACCTGGTGCTGATACCCGATCCGTGCTACCCGGTATTTGCCGACGGCCCGCGCATGGCAGGGGCGAAACTTTATTACATGCCGCAGAAAAGGGAAAACGGCTATATTGTAAACCTTAAGGATATCCCGGAGGATGTTGCAAGAAAGGCAAAACTCATAATAGTTTCATATCCGAACAATCCGACCACGGCGGTTGCTCCCGACAGTTTCTATAACGAGCTGATAGCCTTCGCAAAAGAGTACGATATAATTGTGCTACACGACAATGCATACAGCGATTTGGTTTTTGACAATAAAAAAGGCGGCAGTTTTCTTGCCTATCCCGGTGCAAAGGATGTGGGCGTTGAGTTTAATTCGCTGTCAAAAACCTACGGGATAGCAGGTGCGAGGGTTGGATTCTGCGTGGGAAGCAAAGAGGTGGTTTCCCGCCTGAAAATGCTGAAATCCAACCTTGATTACGGTATGTTTATTCCTATTCAAAAAGCTGCCGTTGCAGCCATTACGGGCGATCAAAGCTGTGTTGCAAGAACGAGGGAGGCATATGAATTACGCAGGAATATTCTTTGTGACGGGTTCAACAGCATAGGCTGGAATATGGAAAAGCCTGAAGCGACGATGTTCGTATGGGCGCAGATTCCGCCCAAATATGAAAAATCCATTGATTTTGCAATGGACATGATAAGGAAGGCCGGTGTGATGGTGACTCCCGGAAGTGCTTTCGGCCCTTCGGGCGAGGGACATGTACGCATTGCGCTGGTCCAGGATATTGAGGACATCAGAAAGGCAATTGAAGCAGTAAAGAAGAGCGGGATTCTTGAGTAGCAAAATATAAAAAGGTCAGGTTCTGAGACGACCCGATAAGTCAGGCTAAAACAGCGGAACGGCCATTTTGCCCCGCTGTTTTTTACATTGTTTCCGTTTGCACTTTATGCGTCTCTTTGTCCTTAAGCAACGGTTTAAACATCAATCCGGTCATGCAGCAGAGAATCCATCCCAGTGCAGAACAGGGACTATTGCTTAATCCGCCCCTTGTTTTTGCCGAAAATATAAAAAAGTGCAGTTTTTTGATAAGTGTGTTTATATTCACCTGAATGAGAGTATATATAATATGATATTAGTTTACATAAGGAAAGGGTTGGGGGTACTTAATGAAAAGCATAGGCTCAAGGATCATTGTTTCTTTTGGTATTCTGATTCTGATTGTTTGTCTGGCATTTGGTATAATCTCCTATTATACTTCTGCAAACTCCCTGATGAATGTACTCAATGACACAATGCCGAAATTTGCGATCGAGGCTTCACTGACGATAGAGGACAGCCTGCAGAATCATCTGAATGTTCTCGGCCTGATAGCTTCCTCTGAAGAAATGAGGGTGCTGAAGGAACCGGGCGGCAATTACTCCGCTGTTGTTCCGTTCCTGTCAAGGGTAGCAAGGAGGGCGGGACATGAAAAAATGATACTGATAGACAGGAGCGGAAAGGGAATATCCGATCAGGGCGAGGTTCTGGATTTGAAGGACCATTCTCTTTTCAGCTCGGCAATGTCAGGTGAAAGTACCGTATCAGAACCGCTGTTTGATACGGACGGAAGCAAGATTGTTATGGCATATGCGGTTCCTGTGGTAATTGACAATCAGACGGCAGGGGTTCTGATGGCTGTAAGGGACGGGCTGGAACTTAGCGAATTTGTAAAAAGAATAAAATTTGGTGAAACCACTGAGGCGTTTATTATAAATAACCAGGGAAGAACCATTGCCCATGCCGATACCGGACTGTTAATTGAAATCATTGATACACGGACCGTTGACGCTGCAGCCACGGCTTCGCTGCTGATAACGGAGACTGACGGCGGCGGGGTTGATACCGTGGCCTCTGCAACACTTGATGAAGCCGAACGAAATACATTCGGTTTTGATAATTTTACCGAAGTGCAGAAAAAAATGATGCAGGGCGAAACAGGTTTTGCGGAATACAAGTATAAAGGCGTTTCAAAAGTAGCGGGGTTTGCCCCAATCCCGGGTTACGGCTGGTCAATAGCCGTTTCTGTTGACAAGGCTGAGATGATGGCTGAGCTGGACAACCTTAGACCTGCCTTTGTTCTTATTTCTTTCATCTTTCTGGCAGTTGGCATTATTGTATCGTACCTGATGGGAAGAAATATTTCCAGGCCTGTGACTGATTTGGCAAAACAGTGCATTATAATGTCAGAAGGGGATTTCACCACCAAGGAAGTGAGTAAAAAGTACGTTGAGAGACGTGATGAAATAGGTGAACTGACGAGAGGGTTCAGAAAGATTCGCGAGAATGTATCGGAGATTATAAAAAATGTCATTTCCGAGTCACAAAGTGTGGACAACGCAATTATTACCGCGAGTGAAAGCATGGCAAAACTGAATAATGAAATCCAGGTGATGTCGGATATTACCCAGGAACTGTCTGCAAAAATAGAAGAGACATCGGCAATGGCTGAAGAAATGAATGCCACTGCGGCCGAGATTGAAAGAGCTATAGACACAATTGCGGTTAAGGCACAGGAAGGTGCTGAGTCCGCCGGTGAAGTCAGCAAAAGGGCTGATGAACTCAGGAACAATGCCATGGAATCCCAAATGAGCGCACGGGAAATCCAGGAAAACAATTCCGCAAGGCTCAGAGAAGCCATCGAAAAAGCAAGGGCAGTGGAAAGAATCAATATTCTGTCGGATGCAATCTTAGAGATTGCTTCACGAACAAACCTGCTGTCTTTGAATGCTACAATTGAAGCCGCCCAGGCAGGTGAGGCAGGCAGAGGTTTTGCGGTTGTTGCTGAAGAAATAAGAAGCCTTGCTGAAAACTCAAGAAAAACCGCTTCCGAAATCCAAAAGGTTACACAGCAGGTCCTGGAATCGGTGCAGAACCTGTCCGAATGTTCGGAACAGGTCCTGGATTTTCTTGAGAACAAGGTCGCAAAAGATTACGACATGCTTGTGGAAACAGGGAAGAAGTATAATATCGACGCACGGATGATAGACGATATGGTAACTGATTTCAGTGCAACTTCACAGGAACTGTATTCATCTGTTCAAAGCATAATGAAGGCAATTAATGATGTTGCAGAGGCAGCAACCGAGGGAGCTTCGGACACAATGAATATGGCGGGTGAAACAAGCATTGTGGCGGCAAAAGCCGGCGAAGTGATGGAACAGGCCAGGATTGTAAGAGACAGCGCCGAAAGGCTTATAAAGGCTGTATCGCTCTTCAGGGTATAGAATTAAATGTAACAACACATACCAGGTTTGAAAAGGTAAGATGCGTGGATGTTTGAATTGCCTGATTATGTGATAAACGAGCAAATCCATGAAAATAACAGGGTAAAGGTATACAGGGGCTACTCTGAGAAAGACAGGATGCCTGTCATCCTGAAGGTGGTGGAAAAAGAGTATGCGGAGCCCGGTCACATAGCAAACTTGTATCGCGAATACGAAATAACCCGGCTTTTTGATGTTGACGGTGTCATCCGTCCTGAGAGAATGGAGCAGACAGGCACTGTCATTGCATTGGTTTCCAGGGATATCGGCGCCGTTTCACTAAAAGAATACATCCGTAGCAATAAAGTTGACCTTAAGATGTTCCTGGAGACAGCAATACAGATTGCAGAAACGCTTAACAGGCTTCACAACGCGGGTATAGTGCATGGTGACTTAAAGCCCGGCAATGTACTGATAGATACCGGGAGCAAAAAAGTATACATAATAGATTTCAGCAGTGCCATACCTGTTTTTTCGAAAAACCGGGACACAGCATTTTATAACCTGGTAAAAACATATGAATACATGTCCCCTGAGCAGACCGGCCGCCTGAATATCGGGGTTGACTACCGGAGTGACCTGTATTCCCTGGGTGTAATGTTATATGAACTACTTGCCGGGACCACCCCGTTCAGGGCCGAAGACCAGGATGCATGGGCAGATGCCCATATTACCCAGACCGCAAAGCCGCCCCATGAAGTGCAAGGTTCAATTCCCGAAGTTATATCGGACATAATAATGAAACTCCTTGCAAAATCCCCTGAAGAAAGGTACCAGGGCGCAAACGGATTACTGTACGATTTGAGGGAATGCTATAATCAGCTTGCCAATACAGGGGAGGTACATTATTTTAATATAGGCTCCAGGGATGTATCCAGGTATATCAGCTTACCGCAGGAACTCATCGGAAGGGATGATGAACAGCAGTTTCTGATCGATGCCCTCAAACGCGTATCTAAGGGGAAGACTGAAATAATCCTCGTAAGCGGGGATCCCGGCGTGGGAAAAACAATGCTGATTGAAAAAACCCTCAAATCGGCTGTTAACGGGAACGGATTCTATATAAGCGGGAAATTCGATCAGCTTAAAAGCAGTATTCCGTATGCTCCCTTCGCATCAGCTTTTAGCAACCTGGTAAAGCTGCTGATGACCAAAAGCGAAAAGGAACTGAATGATTGGAAGAGGGATATTCAGCAGGTCATTGGGCGCAGGGGAGCTGTAATTGCCCAGGTGATTCCTGAACTGGAGTGGATAATCGGAAAACAACAGCCGGCGGACGAGCTTTCTCCAAAAGAGGCGGAAAACCGCTTTTTAATGGTATTCAGGGATTTCGTAAAGGTTTTCGCAAACAGGAAGCATCCGCTTGTTGTATTTATTGACGATTTGCAGTGGGCTGATTATTCCTCGGTAAACTTACTGAAATACCTGAGCCTCGAGGCAGACCTGAAATATGTGCTTTTTGTCGGAGCTTTCAGGGACAATGAGCTGCCCGAAGGTCATCCGGTCCATGAACTTCTGGCTGCGCTGAAAAGCGGCGAGTATGCCGGGCAGAGCGGCTTTCTTCACCTGAAACCATTACAGTTCAGTTATTTTGCTGATATTATAGCCGAATCCCTGAATGTTAAAAAAGAGGATATCAGCATACTGTCGGAGGTTTTATACAGGAAAACCGGAGGAAATCCGTTGTTCCTCGGGCAGCTGCTGGCCCATGCCTATGAAGAAGGGCTCCTGTACATACAACAGCAGAAATGGAAATGGAACATAGAAGCAATAGATGCACTGAATCCGGGTGAGGATGTACTCGAGCTGCTGGTTAAAAAACTTGACAGGCTTCCGAAAAAGACGCAGGAAATTTTGAAAATAGCCTCATGCATCGGAAACAGGTTTGATATACATGCGGTTTCAAAGGTATGCTGCAAAACCGCTGACGAAACAATTTCATGCCTTATGCCTGCCGTTGCCGAAAGGCTTATAGTACCGGCAAAACCTCTTCAGACTTCGATGACCCAAGGCCCGGACGACGAATATGTGTTTGAGTTTCTGCACGACCGTGTTCAGCAGGCAGTGTATTTACCGATACCCGTGCAGGAGAAAAAGGAAAAGCATATTGCCATCGGCAAGATATACTTAGAACACGGCAATATTGAAGACAGGATAATGTTTATAATGGACCATTTCAACCGCAGCCTGGATCTTATCGAATGCGGCGAAGAGAGGAAAAAACTGGCCGAATACAACCTAATGGCCGGCCGCAAGGCAAAGATTGCCGCTGCATATTCATCTGCGCTGCAGTATTTCAGGGCAGGAAAATCACTATTGCCCGATAATTCGTGGACAACTGATTATAAGCTCAGCTATGACATTTACCTCGAGCTTGCACAGGCGGAGTATCTTTCTGCAAACATCACAACTGCAGAAGAGCTGTTCGATACCGTAATAGAAAAGTCGAAAAACGAGCTGGAACGGGCGGCGGTATACGGTTTGAAGGTTACACTGTACGCAGGCGTCGGGAAATACAAGGAGGCCGTTCATACCGGTATTCACTCGCTAAGAAGGCTTGGCGTAAGAATACCCACCGACCCGACGAAATTCGATTATTTGATGGAACTTCTGAAATATAAATGGCAGATGTTCAACAGGAATATTGAATCCCTTGAAAATCTGCACGAAATGAGGAAACCGGAGCAGGTAAAAGTTGCGGATCTCCTTTCACGCATGGCGTCGGTAACAATGTCGAGCCATCCTAACCTGTACAGCTTTTTAATCCTTAAAGCGGGAAATTACGCGGTAAAGCACGGCAACACCGAGATGACATGTGTAGGGTACCTGGGATACGGCATTACCGAGGGAAGCGTGCTGGGAAACTATAAAGAAGGGGAAGAATACGCAAAGGTGGCCCTGAACCTTGTTGAGAAATTCGGGAAAAGCTCATCCAAATGTATTATATATTTTGTAATAGGTTCCCTGGTACTTCATTGGACACAGCCTGCAGAGTTATGCCTTAAGTATCTTGACAAGGCCGCACAGGCAGGTATTGAAGCAGGCGACCTTCTTATTACGGGTTATTCACACTGTCTTCTTCTTGAAGACCAGTACATAATGGGTGCCCGGCTTCCGGATATCCTGGAGGAAGTGAGAAGGAAGCGGGAAATTGCTTCAAGAATAAAGCATGATAATCTTTCAATAAACGTTGAACTGTATGAAAGCACCGTAAACGCGCTGATGGGGATTAACGGCTGCGAATTGCCGGATGCTGCTGAAATTCTGAATAATGAGCACCTTGTCAGCCTGGTTAAGAAAGATCAGTCATCTCTCGCAACATGGCATATACGGAAAATGCAGCTGTACTATTTTTTGACCGATCACAGAAATGCCCTCGCTGAATCCGAAAAAATCCAGAACCTGATGGGAGCAATATTCGGCTTTTTGCTTCAGAGTGAATGTGTTTTTTACCATTCCCTGATAATTACGGCAATGTACCGTGATTTTTCGCCAAAGGAACGGAAGCATTACAGGAAGATACTGAAAAACAACCATAAACAGCTGAAAAAATGGGCGGAGTCGTGCAGGGAAAACTTTGAGGACATGTACCTTCTTGTATCTGCTGAAATTGCCCGAATCAACAACAGGAAGGAGCAGGCAATGCAGCTGTATGACAGGGCCATACAGGCAGCAAGGGAATACCGGCATGTAAACAATGAAGCCATTGCAAACGAGCTTGCAGCACAATACTACCTGTCAGAAGGCCATAGCAGAATTGCAGGGGCATATATGGATGATGCATGCAGATGTTACATGCGATGGGGTGCTTACGCAAAGGCAAGGCAGATAAAAAGCAGGTATCCCGATTTGACCGGGGAGGTTATCGTAGAGGAATATTCAGGTTACAGGAAAAACAAGTATACAGGAATCCCGAAGATTAAACGGGAGGACAGCGACAGCACTGTAACCGGTTCAGGTACCAGTTCGGGCAGTGTGGATCTTTACCGCCTCGACAGGATCATTGAAGACATATATAGCGAACCCGATATCAACAAGCTCCTTACCAGGTTTATTGACATAGCAATCCGAAGCATTGGCGCAAACAGGGGATATTTAATCCTTGAAAAAAGCGGGGAACTCTATATTGAGTCGGGAAAAGACAACAGCAGCGGAAGAACCCTGACTGACAGCATACCCCTTGAGGAGTACCCGGATATTTCAAAAACCGTTGTAAGGTATGTTGCGCGTACCCTCGAAACAGTGGTACTGAACTGTGATGAACAGCCAGGGATTTTTGCCGTTGATCCGTATATTGCCGAATCTAACCCGAAATCAATAGCATGCCTTCCTGTACTGTTCCAGGGAATTTCACTCGGCGTGCTGTATTTTGAGAACAATTTCATTGCCGGTGCATTTGCCGCGAACAGGATAGAAAGGTTAAAGGTGCTGTCATCCCAGGTTGCCTGCGCCAGGAAATTCCAGTCATACCTGGAGAAGGATTATGACAGGAGCAAAGGACACCTTGTTGAGCCATTGACCGAAAGGGAGATGGAAGTTCTCCGCCTGATTTCCGAGGGCATGTCGAACAAGGAAATTGCCGATGAGCTTGTAATTACGATAAACACGGTCAAAACCTATATAAAAAATATTTATGAAAAACTTGGCGTCAACAGGAGGGTACAGGTTGTAGCAAGGGCAAAAGAGCTGAATCTGCTCCGTTAAAAATGCAAAAAGTATATATTTTCAACAAATCACCCGAAAGGGTGATTTATTTTTTTCATGTTCTGTTATAGAATCAGGCACAGACAGAGATATGCTGGTTTTATAGTTTCCCCCAACGATTATAAGACCGGTACGTCCTACATAACCGCACCCGTCAGGTCTCAGAGGCGGGTGTCTTATTTTATCCTTTCCTGGTTGCCGTTATCAAAAAACGGCATGTTTTTTTGCCCGGAATTGTTCATTTTCTTTCAATTCAAAATTAGTTGTGCAAACATTCCGGATTTATATGCTATAATAAGGGAATGAACGGGCTTTGATTTAAGCGGCAGTGTAAATGCCTGGAATGTCAGGCCCTGTTTGATAAGATTACGCAGAAATGGGGTTGTTGTATGAAAGTATCGGAAATAAAGTATGAGAGGGTATCACTGGAATCCATCAGTGGTGAAATTGAAGAAAACCTGTCGCAGATTAAAAACGCCGGGTCGGTTGAGGAAGTGCTGAAAGCAAGGGAAAGAATTCTGAAGACAGCAGCCGACTTTGATACGGCACAAAGCATTGCATATATGCGATACACGTTTAACACCGCGGACGAGTTTTACGTAAAGGAAATTGAATACTATGACGAGGTGGGGCCAAAATTCCATAATTATATTCGGCAATGCGCCGTAGCTCTTTTGGAAAGCCCTTTCAGGGCGGAGCTTGAGAAAGAGCTTTCACCAGTCCTTTTCAAAAGATACGAGGTTACAGCCAAGTCCATGTCGCCTGAAATAATTGACGAAATGGTTGAAGAAAACCGTCTTACAACCGAATACTCTAAATTAATGTCAGGTATGACATTTGACTTCAGGGGCGAATCAATGCCGTTGTCAATACTCCGTAAATACATGAAGGACGATGACAGGCAGACGCGAAAGGAAGCCTACGAAGTACTTGGCAAAGGCCTTGAAGAACATTCCGAGCAACTGGACTCGATTTTTGACAAACTGGTTAAAGTCCGCGATAAGATGGCAAAAAAAATGGGCTACAAAAACTATATAGAGCTGGGCTACTACAGGCTTGGACGTATAAGTTTTGATCAGAAAATGGTTGAGAACTTCAGGAAAAATGTGCTCCAGGATATTGTTCCTGTTGTTTCAAGGCTGAAGACTGAGAACGCAAAACGCATGGGCATTGAAGATTTCAAGCTGTACGACAACGATGTGTATCTGCCCGGCGGCGACCCGAAGCCTGTACTCGACAAGGACGGAATATTCAGGGCCGCGCAGGAGATGTACCGCGATATGAGCGACGAAACAGGCAAGTTTTTCGATATGATGTTTGAAACCGAGGCCTTTGATGTCGAATCCCGGAAAAACAAATGGGGCGGGGGTTATTGCACCTACTTCCATAACTACAAGCAGCCCTTTATACTGGCAAACTTCAACGGGACGTCAGCGGACATTGATGTTGTTACCCACGAGGCCGGCCACGCATTTGCAGATTACATGATAAAAGACAACAGGTTTGCCTTTGAGCTTGGCGTTGGCGGAATGGAAACCGCTGAAACCCACTCGATGAGCATGGAATTCTTTGCAGAGAAATATATTGACAAGTTTTTCGGTGAAGATGCGGTGAAGTATAAATACATGCATGCCTTTGACGCGCTTTCCTTCATTCCGTACGGTACCATCGTGGATTATTTCCAGCATATTGTATATGAAAATCCCGACATGACACCCGCAGAGAGGAATGCAGCATGGAACAGGCTTGAAGCCGAGTTCAGGCCATACCTGAGCTCCGAGGGGATACCATATTTGTCAAAGGGAACGCGCTGGCAGTACCAGATGCATATTTACGAAACACCGTTCTATTATATAGACTACTGCATCGCCCAGGTTGCGGCTTTTGAATTCCTTCTTGAGTCCCTGAAGGACTATGACGGGGCTTTCAGGAAATATGTACGCTTTGTTTCACAGGGCGGAGAGACTCTGTTTACGGATTTGATCAGAGAGGCGGGCCTTGTTTCACCATTTGAGGACGGAGCGCTGAAAGATGTTGCCACAAAGATTGAAAAGCTGTTGAATGATTTAAGATCCCGTATTTAAACGGGTTTAAAAACAAGCAAAAACCCGGAGGCAAATCCTCCGGGCTTTAAAAAAGGGGTTGCCGGTAAAACATTACGTTTTACCGGTTTCCATTTGTGCAAAGGCAGTGTTCAATCGTTCCATAACATTCCTGCATGCCGAGCTGCATGCCTTGAGCACCGTGTTTTTAATGGCTTTTGCCTTCGAATTGCCGTGACATTTATAGATTATTCCTTCAACCCCCAGTATCGGAGTTCCTCCGATTTCTTCAGGGTCGAGCTGCTTCATCAGTTTTTTAAGTTCATGCTTGACGAGGAAATAGCTTATTCTGCCCCAGACACTGCCTGAATACATCTTTTTAAGCTGATGCCTTATATAGCTCCCTGTGCCTTCCATGACCTTGAGCATTGTGTTGCCGACAAAGCCGTCGCATACAACAATATCCACATTGCCTTCAGGAATGTCCCTTCCTTCAATGTTTCCTATGAAGTTAAGGTTCGAATTTTTAAGGATGTTATAGGCGCTTTTCACCGTCTCGTTTCCCTTGTTTGCCTCGGTGCCCACGTTAAGAAGGCCAACCCGGGGGTTTTCTATGTTATACACATATTTCATGTATTCGGTACCCATTATCGCAAACTGTAGATAATTTATCGGCTTTATCTGGGTGTTCAGCCCCGCGTCAATAATCATCGCATGCCCCTTGATGGAGGGGACAACGGGTGCCAGCGCAGGCCTTGCAACCCCCTTAATCCTTCCCGCTATCAGGAGGGAGCCGGCAAGAAGAACACCGGTACTGCCTGCCGATATAAACACATTGGCATTTTTGGACTTAATCTTTTTCATACCGACAATGAGCGACGAGTTCTGTTTCTTTTTGATTGCCTCGGTCGGTTTATCCGAGTTCGTTATTTCATCGAATGTCTCGGTTATGAAGACCCTGTTTCTGTCGAAGGATAAATCCTTCAGGCATGCTTCAATTTTTTCGGGATCTCCCAGAAACTCTATTTCAAAACCTTCCTGTGCATTCAATGCCTCTATGCATCCTTTTACAATTTCCCCGGGTGCGTTATCTCCACCCATTGCATCAACCAGTATCCTCAAAGTACTCAGCTCCTTTTAGGTGAAATCGGAATGACTATATAATCACATGCTTTTTAAACTCGTTATTGCATCTCGGGCACTGTACGGTATGCTTTCCCCTTTTATACGGCAATCTCAGCATAGCCTTGCAGTGAGGACATCTGTGATAGCGGTGCGACCTTATTTCCTTAACCCTGCGGACGGTAAACAGTATTTTCTTTTTTGCCCGGTTCCACAGGTTCATAAATGCTTCGTTTTCCCTGCGCCTCTTGTATATATTTTTTGAAAGTGCCCTGGATAACGTCAGCGCAAGAACCAGCCACATAATTATTGCCAGCACCGGTGAACGTAAAAACGAATTAACAATCAGCAATAAAAAGCATAATGCAGACATGGCATAATACAACTGGTCTATGCCATACCTGCCGTACATGAAACGCATAAGTCTTTCTCTCAAATGCCACATTCCAAAATCTCTCTCCTTCATCAATCACAGTACGGTCAAAAAGTAATTATAACACAAAACTGTCATGAGAGAATTCATCCCTGGTATAATTATTGCCAGTATAAAGCAGTCGATGCTATTATAAAATCAAATTATAAACTGAATTTAAACAAATCTTAAAAAAATAATATATTTTTGTTAACAATAAGTTAATATTTAACTGGTAAAATGATTTTGCAGCAGATTTCAGTTAACAGGCCGGCCATACACCAATTACAGATTCACAGGGAGGATCCTCAGTGTTTTGCATAATGGTAGTCGAAGATGATTACAATACCCGAAAGCTGATGGAAGCGGTACTGGTACAGAACGGGTATGAGGTTATTCTTGCAAAGGACGGAATTGATGCGCTTGAAAAAATGGACAACCATCATGTGGATTTGATTGTTCTTGATCTTATGCTTCCGCGAATGGATGGCTACGAGTTTACAAGGGTCCTGAGAGAAAGCAATAACAATATCCCGATACTGATGGTAACGGCAAAGGAAGCCCCTGAAGACAAAAAGAAGGGGTTTATCGTGGGAACCGACGATTACATGGTAAAACCCGTGGATGAAGAGGAAATGGTTCTCAGGATTGCGGCGCTGCTGAGAAGATCCCAGATAGCAAATGAACGGAAACTTACGATTGGCGAAACTGTTCTGGATTACGATTCGTTTACCGTTACAAGAGGAGACAATGTCCAGGAGCTGCCCAACAAGGAGTTCCTGCTGCTGTTCAAATTATTGTCCTACCAGAACAAGATCTTCACAAGGCGCAGCTTAATGGATGAGATTTGGGACATGAATTCCGAAACTGATGAACGCACCGTGGATGTTCACATAAACCGTTTACGCGACAGGTTTAAAGGCAACACCGATTTTGAGATAGTAACGGTACGGGGGCTTGGTTATAAGGCGGTGGTTAAGCATGAACAGAATAAAATCTCTTAATATTACAATGGTCCTTTTCATTTTTTTTATTATGGTGACGGCAGGACTTTTAACATCGGTGTGTTTTCTCTTTTTCTATGCCATGGACATATTTCCGTTTCCGTTTCTGACCCCTATCCTGTCGCCGTTTATTGCACTGCTTGTAAGCAGCATTATTGGTACTTCCCTGTCGGCGATGGTCAGTGAAAAGTTTCTGAAACCGCTGCACCAGCTGATTAATGCAACAAAAGTGATTGCAAAGGGTGACTTCAGTGTCCGCGTGCCTGAGATAAACAGCGATTCGGAAATTGCCGTGCTTCTCAGGAATTTCAATCATATGGCCGAGGAACTGGGCAGTATTGAAATGTTCCGCAACGACTTCATCAACAATTTCTCCCACGAGTTCAAAACGCCCATAGTTTCAATCAGGGGTTTCGCAAGGCAGCTGCAGAACGAAAACCTTTCCGAGGAAAAGAGGAGAGAGTATACCGGGATTATCATTTCCGAGGCAGAACGGCTTACAAAAATGTCGTCGAACGTACTTCTGCTTACCAAGTTTGAAAACCAGCAGTTTATAACAGGCCAGACCGAGTATGATCTTGACGAGCAGATACGGAACTGCATTATCCTGCTTGAAAAGCAGTGGAGCAGGAAAAACATCGAAATGAATGTAACTCTTTCGAAGGTCAGGATATACAGCAACGAGGAAATGCTGTCCCATCTCTGGATAAACCTTATCGACAATGCGATAAAATACACCGATGATTACGGCAAAATCTCCATAGTCCTGTATGATACACGGGATAAAATTTTATTCAGGATAACCGACAGCGGAAAAGGCATGGACGAATACACCGTAAAACACGTTTTCGACAAGTTCTACCAGGCGGACAAATCCCGCTCGACCCATGGCAACGGGCTTGGGCTTTCGATAGTGAAGCGCATCGTGGAGCTTTGCAGGGGAGAGATTACCGTTGAAAGCAGGATCGGTGCCGGTACAACTTTTACGGTAACCCTTCCGAAATACTAGGAGGAATGGCAGAAAAAACCGAACCGATCAACGGATGCGGGCAAAATTTGAAAAGCCCATGTCACAGTCCTTTCAGGCTTTTGCTATTGACCATATCCGGATATTGTTGTTTAATATAATTATGCAGCATACAGAAAGGACATGAAAAAAGCACATCATGGATGAATCAAAAAAACTGAAGCAGTACAACTTAATGACAAAAACTCCGATGGTAAGACTGATACTAAGGTTATCCGCACCTACAATTGTCAGTATGATGATATCTTCAATCTATAACATGGCGGATACCTTTTTTGTTTCCCAGCTGGGGACAAGCGCAAGCGGAGCCGTCGGTGTGGTTTTTCCATTGACTGCGGTCCTTCAGGCTGTAGGTTTCATGATTGGCAGCGGAGCCGGGAGCAGGATTTCCATATACCTTGGAGAGGGAAAATCGGAAGAAGCGGATAAAACGGCGTCTTCAGCATTGTTTGCATCGGTTTTGAGCGGAATTGTCATTGCGCTGTTGTTCAAACTTTACCTGGTTCCGGTTTTACGCTTTGTAGGGGCAACGGAAACAATTCTTCCGTACGCAGAAAGTTATGCAAATTACATTCTGATCGGTTTCCCGGTAATGTGCGCATCCTTTGTTCTGAATCATCTCTTGAGGTGCCAGGGAAAGACCGCACTGTCGATGATAGGCATTTCTACGGGGGGAATATTGAACATTATCCTTGATCCGATATTCATTTTTACATTTAAAATGGGAATAGCGGGTGCTGCGATAGCAACAGTTCTCAGTCAGGCCATAAGCCTTGCCATATTGCTGATATTCCTGTTAAGCAAATACAGTGTCATAAAGGTAAGTTTGAAAAAGATTTCATGGAAGTTCAGCATGTACTGGATGATTATTCGCATCGGGGCACCGTCCTTCCTCCGCCAGGGTCTGGCAAGCATTTCTTCATCACTGCTTAACAACCGGGTGGCAGTGTATGGCGATTCTGCCGTTGCCGCATTTTCCATAGTGGGCAGGGTGTCGTTTCTTATAATGGCGGTTATGCTCGGCGTGGGACAGGGTTTTCAGCCTGTTGTCGGGTATAATTACGGAGCGCGCAATTATAAGCGAGTACGTTCTGCCTATAAAGTAACGCTGATGATCGGCTGTGCTATGATGGCGGCAGCAGCATGCCTATGCTTTATCTTTGCACCTGGTATTATGGCAATCTTCCGGCCCGATGATCCTGAAGTAATACGCATTGGTTCATTTGTTCTGCGGCTTCAGTCGGTTGTGCTTCCGCTTATGTCTGTTACGGTGAGCACAAACATGCTCCACCAGTCCCTTGCAAAAAGCAAGGAGTCAACCTTCCTTGCGTTGACAAGGCAGGGTTTATATTTTATTCCTTTAATAATTATTCTGCCATCGCTTTTCGGCCTTTTCGGGATTCAAATTGCACAGAGCATTTCAGATGTACTGAGCATGCTAACTGCAGTTCCGTTTGCAGTGCGTTTTTTCAGAACAATGAAGAGGGAAGAAGTTGCCATTGGAACTCAGACGGGTCCGTTATAGATGCCATTTGCATCTTTTTCTTTTGTCTTAGATCTTATGTTAATATTATTTAAAGAAGGATTTTGCTGTCTTTTATCGAATATGTATTTCAGGAAGAAAAATATGTTAACTGTGGCAGGGAGCTGAAAATGCATATTTGTATTGAAATGGTCGGGCAAAAGGATATTGTTTTGCCAATCCACTACAATCATGTTATCCAGGGTTTCATATACAGCATGATTGACAGGGAACTTTCCGGGTTTCTGCACAATAAAGGATACGGCGACGGCAGGAAGTTCAAACTGTTCTGCTTTTCCAATATTATCGGAAAATCCCGTATTGACGGGGAAAGCGGCAGCATTGTATTCAAATAAACAGCAGAGAGAAAGATACACGGTAAAGATAAATTTCGATTTGATTAAAGAAGCTATAACTTTTGATATCGAGGAATTGGACGAAAACTCTGTGGAAAAGTACCTGTATTTGGGTCATCAAGGTGGAGCGAACAAATTACAGTGGAATGTAACATATGAAAGATGCAATAATCTGGTATCTCAATCACTTCCGACTTTAATTGAAGAACTGAATGATGGCGAGTTAAAGAATTTAATTAAACAAGTAATAGAAGCATTTTTTATTGATCAGGGTGAAAATGTAAATGTCCGGTACAGATATTTTATAGATGTAGACCGTTATTTTGATTTAAAACGGAAATTTAGCGAGGTAAAAGAAGAAATAGCAAAGGATGATTCCAAAAACGCAGATAAAAAAACATTTGAGCATTTTGCAAATGAAATAGAAAAATTATGTGCTGAAAGGTTTGAAGTAAAAAAAGATCAAATTGGGCTTTTTACCATTTGTATAAATGGACAGGCTATAGCAGAGAATAAAGATTATCTGGAAGCAGTTAAAAACTCTATGCAAAAAGAGGTCCCCCAAGATAACAAAAATGCAATTAGCTGTTCTGTCTGTAGCTCTACGGATAACTGTACAAGTAAAATTGATATACATACAAAGTTTTATACTACAAATTTATGTATTTTTGCGCACAGAATGAATAAAAAGAATTATGACAAGAATCTGGTCCTATGCAAAAAATGTCATGATAGATTTAAAGCAGCTTCAAGATTCATGGAAAATGAGCTGCGTTCAAAAATAGCAGGATATGACGTTTTTATAATACCTCATGTAATTTATGGTGAAAATCTTAATGGTGAAAAAATAAGGCAAATGGCAGAAATAATAAACCCTGTGGCAGGAACCGGGGAATCGTTGGATACTGTTGCTAAATACAGAATGGAAGTAGAAAGAAGATTAGCCCGTTTGAATGAAGAAAGGTTTGTATTTCTTTTAAATATCATGTTTTATAGAAAAGTACAGGCATCTACCAAGGTTCAAAGAATGATTCAAGACGTTAATCCTTCTGTATTTTCAATATTGTCTGATGCTTTTTATGATTCGCTTGATGTATTTTATAAGTATTATCCCGAAACTGTTGTTAATAACCTTGATAAAAGAGCAAACTTAAAATTCATTTATTATATGCATCCGATCAAGCTGAAAGATGGAAACCCGACTCAGTTCCAAAATGTTCTTCGCACCTATGAGAATATTTTTACACAAAGGGCACTTTACAGGGAAGTTATATTTGAAAACCTTGCAGATATATTGACAATCATTTGGAGAGAAAAAGAAGGTTTTAATGTTTCCTATAATAAAACTCAAACCAATAAACAAAAAGCATTTGACTTTAAAGTGCTTGATTGCATGTACTTCATAACCTTCTTAGAAAAATTTGATTCCCTTAAAGGAGGTGAAGGAATGGATGTTGAAAAACTTAACCTGAGCAATGAGATTGCATCCTACATAAAAGATATGGGTTATAATGAGCAACAAACTTCATTGTTTTTACTTGGTGTCTTGATAGGCGCCATTGGGCGTGAGCAAAGCAAAAGACAGCGTGAAAAAGAGCAGGAAGGTACGTATAAACCAATACTTAATAAGGTCAATTTTAATGGTATGGACAAGTACAGAATTATGAAGCTGTCGAATCAGATTCCCAGCAAACTGCGTCATGAAAAGATTCAGCAATATTATGAAGGAGTATTCAGCGCGCATAAATATTTGCTTGATAAGAATATTCAGAATTGGAAACTTAACAAGGACGAAAACCTTTTTTACCTGTTATCCGGATACGGATATCAAACAATGAAAAAGAAATCTGAAAAAGTTAATGATGAGGAGGTTATAAATTATGATAATGAATAACAGTGCGATCCTGTACCTTTATGACGCAAAATTATGTAATCCTAATGGAGATCCGGATGAAGAGAACAGACCAAGAATGGACTATGAAAGAGAAATTAACTTAGTATCAGATCTCAGGTTGAAGCGTTACATAAGAGATTATCTGTTGCAGAAGGGTTACGAACTTTATGTGCAGAAGGTGGATAATGCTTCCGTTACTTCAGAACAAAGAATAAGTTCTATTGACGATAAAGGTGATATTGCAAAAGCAGCCAAAGAAGCATTTATTGACATTCGTTTGTTCGGGGCGACAATTACAAAGAAGAACGATAATCATTCCATTACCGGTGCTGTCCAATTTAACTGGGGGTATTCTCTTAACCCTGTTAAATTGTTGGAAAGCAGTATTACCTCTCATTTCTCAACCGATGCAAAAAATCTTCAGGGGACAATTGGTAAAGATTATCGTGTTCAGTATTCACTAATAGCTTTTTCTGGTATTGTTAGCGGAAAACGTGCAGAAGAAACCGGGCTTAAGAAAGAGGATCTGGACTTAATGGATGAAGCAATGGTGAAAGCCATACCTTTACTTGCAACCAGAAGTAAAATAGGTCAGGAACCCAGATTGTATATGCGCTTTGAGTTAAAAGATTCAGAAACTGTACTAAAAGACCTGAGAAATTATATTGAAATCAGAAAAGGTGAAGAAATTGATGACATCAGGGATATCAGAAGCATATCTGAGTATAGCCTCGAAATAGGCGCTTTAGCTGATTACATTAATAGCCAGGCATCAAAAATTAAGAATGTTTTATATTTTTACGACAATGACTTAAACATCACAATAGGCGGAGAAAGAAAGTCTGTTGAAGGCATTTTTAGCGGGCTGCCATTAACACGGCTATAAGGATGTGATTATGTGAAAGGTTTGGTTTTTGACATAGAGTCAAGATTTGCTCATTTCAGAAAGGTTTATACGAATTCATCATCCTTATCCTATACTGTGCCGCCGCGTACTACTATCCATGGGATAATTGCTGCTGTTTTAGGGTATGAGAGGGATTCGTATTACAGCCATATGGATGCAAATTTATATGTTTCTGTTAAGAAAAACAATCCTACATACAAAATGACGCAAACATTAAACTATATAAAAGCAGAGTCTGCTTCAGAGTTAATAAAGCCCAAAAATCATACACAAGTTCCTTTTGAAGTTATTACATCAATACCGAATGTCTCTTATAGAATATATGCCGGAGGAGATTCGTTCAGCGATATGGATATACTAATTGAAAGGTTGAAACAAGAGCGTTACGTGTTTCCTCCAACATTGGGAACGGCTTTTTTTCTGGCAGATATTAAGTTTGTTTCAGAAGTATGGTTTGAAAAGCATACGAGTTCAGATTATACACCAATATCTTCTGTTGTGATAGCTGATGCTGTGAATGAATTAAAACTTGAAGAGATGTCTCTTATCAAAGAAAAAATGCCGCGTGCTTTCGGAGAAAACAGGACTTTAAGGGCTATGGAATCTTATTATATCGAGGATAACTGCAGGATGATTACAGCTAAACTGAAAAATAGCTCCCCCTGCTGGAGAACAAGCTATGGGGAAAATGAAGAATTCATTGTATTCATGTAGGAGCTGAAACTTATGGTATTTTTCTCTCATACTGAGCCCAAAAAAGAACTGATAAAGCACCTGCAGGAAGTAGCTGAGTTTAGCGTAAGGTATGGCGATGACAGGCTTAAAGAGGTGCACAGGATTATCGGGTATGCCCATGACTTTGGTAAATATACAACCTTCTTTCAGGAAGATCGGTTATTCAAACAAAAATCCTGGGGCCCAAAAGCCAATCACGCCTACCTTTCCGCTATCTTTGGCGCTTTTTTGTGTATGAAGAATAATAATTTATCAAAAACCTTACCACTATTGGCCTTTAGCGTTATTTTGTCTCATCATGGTGACATTAAACAGTTTTCAGGTTCAGATTGTTTGCCTGATTTATCAGGACGCTCAATTAAACATAGAGAAACCCTTGAGAGATTGAAGATCCTCGATATGCAGATTGAAAACATGATTAAGAATAAAAGCATAATACATTGGAAACCGTAACAGGATGCTGAAGAAGTTTCATGTAATAACGAAAAGCATTATTTTACTGGATGAAGTACAGGCTATTCCTATTGAGTATTATGAACTTGTTAATTATGCTATTCAGAAGTTAACGGAAATATACGATTGTAAAATTATTCTGATGACAGCAACAAAACCGCTGATATTTTCTAAAACAACAGAACTCCTTGAGAATTACCAGGATTACTTTTCCCGGGTAAACAGAACAACACTTTTCTCTAATCTTGATAAGACTACTGTGGAAGAGTTTTGTGATTTGTTTGGCAGAAATCGAAATCGGGAACCGGAAAAATCATACCTTATTGTATGTAATACTATTGCCCAGTCTCTGAAGATATACAATATATTATCGGATTATGGGAAAAAAGATGAATATAAATACCTTTCTACAAACCTGCTGCCAGTACATAGGAAGGAAATCCTAAAAGAATTGGAGAACCTGAAATCGGGTAAAAAAATGATCCTTATTTCGACACAGGTTGTTGAAGCAGGTGTGGATCTGGATTTTGATGAAGTTATCCGGGATATCGGACCGCTTGATTCAATAATCCAATGCGCTGGAAGGTGTAACAGAAAGTGGGACAGGGAAAATGGAAATGTTATCGTAGTAAACATGGTGGATGAGAAGGGACGCAGTTATGCATCAAAGGTTTATGGAAGTGTTATAATTAACATAACACGGGAACTTTTGGTTAAGAGGACCAAAGTACCCGAAAATGAATTTGAGCAGCTTATCCAAGAATATTACAGTTCAATACTATCCGGAAAAGTATCCATGCAGAAATCAAGTAATTTAAAAGAGGCATTAAAAATGCTTGATTTTGATCAGGAACGAGGAGTGGGCAGTTTTTCTTTGATTGAAGAAAATCAAAATTACATAAATTTATATGTTGAATATGATGATTATGCTGCTTCGCTTTTTGATGAATTCAAAAAAGCAAAGAATATTGAAGACCTAAATGAGAGAAGAAACAATCTGAAAGAAATCAGGAGAGAGATGCTGAATTACACCATTTCAGTTCCTGAAAAGGTGGCAAGGCGATATCAACAAGCATTTCCGGGAAATAATGATTTCTTTATTATCAGCAAGGACGATGTTGAACGGTATTATGACAGGAAAACCGGTTTAAAAAGGGATGAAGATTTCGAAATGTTCTGTTTTTGACTGTATTCATAAGGAGGGGTTATGTTTTTTAATCCTGCTGAGTTTAAAATTACGGGGACATACGTATGGTATTATTGCATATGCAAGCGAGAAGTATGGTTATTATCCAGAGGAATCACGCCTGATCAATCGGATGAGAATATGGATATTGGGCGTTTCCTTCATGAAAATGCCTATTCACGTGATAAAAAGGAAATAGACTTTTACGGTATGAAATTAGATGTCATAAAAAATGAAAGCGGGCAGTTTATAATCGGAGAAATAAAAAAGAGTTCAAAATACCTGGAAAGCGCAAGAATGCAGCTGCTGCATTACCTGAATGAACTGGAGAAACAGGGGATTAATGCTGAAGGGGTTCTGCTTATTCCGGAAGAAAAGAAAAGATATACAGTTATTCTTGATGAAGAAGGAAAGAGAGAATTGAATGAGGTCCTGAACGGTATTATTGGGTTAGTTACATGTGAAATGCCGCCTAAACCCGTAAAAATCAATTACTGTAAAAACTGTGCCTATAATGAATTATGTTGGTCTTAATGGGGAGATACAATGAAAAAGAGTGCTTATATTTTTAATGATGGAGAGTTAACAAGAAAAGACAATACAGTTTGCTTTCAAACAGATGATAAGAAGCAATATCTACCAATAGAAGACTTAAGCGATATATATATTTTCGGTGAAGTAAATGTAAGCAAGAAATTCATGGAATATGCTACTCAAAAACAGGTATTGCTTCATTTCTTTAATTACCACGAGTATTATGTCGGAACCTATTATCCAAGAGAACATTATAATTCAGGATATATGATTCTAAAACAAGCTGAGCATTATTTGGATATCAGTAAAAGGAAAAGGATTGCACTAAAGATTATTGAGGGAAGTGTTAAGAATATACTCCAGGTATTGAAGTATTATATTTCAAGAGGGAAACCTGACATTAGTGTTATTGCCGAAAGAATTCAAGAACTTTTTAGCACCTTAAGTCCAAACATGGATATAGATGTTATGATGGCCATAGAAGGAAACATTAGAGAAACATACTACCAGGCATTTGATATGATTTTAGAAAACAGCGATTTTGTGTTTGACAAAAGAACCAGGAGATCTCCTCAAAACAATCTAAATACTCTGATAAGTTTCGGCAATTCAATGCTTTATACTGTAGTATTAAGCGAGATATATAATACTCATCTTGATCCAAGAATTGGATTTTTGTCACCGCCGGGATATAATTGATCATGTCCGCCGGTTAAAAATTGACCAGGTTAGGCCGGAAAAAACTTGACCACCCTCCCCCAGATTGGTTACCTTCTAGTTGAAAAGACACAGGAGGTG
>Ga0134093_1000497_pt1 | contig 47573 bp, 47 predicted proteins | sample 4_1taG_FD_94452 | JGI IMG/M metagenome (GOLD analysis project Ga0134093, IMG submission 94452) | Switchgrass degrading microbial communities from high solid loading bioreactors in New Hampshire, USA - 4_13_20_68_A1 metaG | ecosystem: Engineered > Bioreactor > Semi-continuous > Anaerobic >...
TGATGCTGATCCACTGCTTCCTGCCGTTCAGTTCGATCCTCCTGAGCTCTGCAATGCTGTTTTCGGGCGTATTCCCGTTCTCATCAACGATGCGCGGAGTGTAAGCGGTGAGCTGCGAGATGTCAGCCAATCCGACATCCATCAGCAGTAATACCGCTAATAATATCGTCGTTCGTTTTATCCTGGCGATCTGCCTTTGATTTGCCCTCTTCTTCATGAAGGCAACGATGCACCAGACCGACTGAAGCAAGACTTCCATAAGTGCGATAACAGATAGAACGGTCAACACCAAGAATATAAATGTCAGTACCATTTCGACCCCCATCTCTCCCGAGATGGTCTAAACCTCCTTTATTATTTGATATAAAAGCTCTCAAGGGCATTGCCCATTAGCGGTATGTCGGTGACGCGGCTCTCTTTGAGCAGCAGCCCGTTTTTCTCCAGCAGGCGTTTGATGGTGCTTATTTTATCCGTATCCTTCAGAGGTTCCCGGAAAATCAGCGCTCCGCCTGTCCTGAGGGATCCGGTCAGTTTGGGAATGACTCTTTCCAACTCATTTTTCGGAATATCGTGTAGCACAAAGTGACTGTACACCACATCAAAGCTGTCTTCACCCAGCGCCGAGGCATCCGAATGCAAACAGGTGACATTTCCATAACTGCGCAGTGTTCTGCGGCAGGCATTCAGCCACCGTTTTGATATATCCAGACAGGTCAGGTGCCCTTTGGGAAGCCTTCTTGCGGAGTAGAACGCAACAGTCCCCATGCCGCTCCCGAAGTCCAGAACCCGCTCCCCTCCTTCAAGAGGCAGCCGTTCTGCAAATGTCCGGTATACAGACTTCCCGCAGAGGAAGAACGCGAGCCTGGTCAAAAACATCTCCAGGCGTGTCGGTTCACACATCAAGATCATCACCTCGCAGCAAAAAAATCAGCTGTATCTCAGGCTCGTCACTATAATAACGAACGTACCTGTCATACAGCTGATATGAACCTTAATTTTACCTTAAATATTGCGGGAGGAACGATTTATTATCCAGTTAATATATACTTATATCATATGCAGAGAAAATCAGACAGTGGGTATCGTGATCCTGAAGGTACTCCCCTTATCAACATTCGGAAGCAGTGTCAAATCTCCGCCGTGCGCTTCGGCGATTTTCTTCGCTATGGAAAGGCCCAGTCCGCTTCCGCCGGTCCCGGAGTTGCGGGAGTCGTCCGCTCGGACAAACGGTTTGAAAATATCCTGAGCGATATGAGCGGGTATCCCTATGCCATCGTCGCTGATATCGATTACCGCCTTATCGTCATGCACTAACAGGTTTACGGCGACCGTCGTTCCCTGTGGATTGTACCGTATCGCATTGTTAACCAGGTTCTGAATGATCCTGCCAAACCGGTCTTTATCCAGCATCGCATATACGCTTTCCTCCGGAATATCGAACTCATATCCGAAGCCGGCACGCTCCAGTTGCGGTATGATCTCGCCGAATGTTTGGCGCAGGTATTCACACAGGTCTGTCCTTTCGCTTCTCAGCGTAAACTCCGGGCTGTCCATTTGGGAAAGCTCGAACAGCTCGTTTAGCAGTTTGTTTGACCGTTTGCTGTTATTTAGAATGATTTCGATATATTCGCCTTTCTCCCGCTCAGTCATGTCCCGCTTGTCCAAAAGCAGCTCAGCATAGCCCTGTATGCTGGACATCGGGTTCTTGAGGTCATGTGAAATATCGAGGATCAGCCTGCGCCTGTCCTCTTCCGACTTTTTGCGAAGCGAGACCTCACGCTCGATCCTTGCCGCCATGTCGTTGAACGTGTCCTGCAATTCGGCAAACTCATTCTTCAGGCGCAAATCTACCCTTGCGGAATAATCGCCCTCCCTCAACAGCTTGGTCCCGTCACAGAGCTTTTTGAGAGGTATGGTGATCCCCGCGGCCGTGATCCGCGAATATATGAAAGTGAGCAGCGCCAGGATCGATAAGTAAATGAGCACCACCGCTGAAATAACCAGACCGGACCTGGTCATATCACCTGAGTATGCTTCTTTGTTATGTACAACTGCGAAATCTATCCGGATCGAAGTGGGGAAGGTAACAATCAACCAGAACTCTCCTTCGGGTTGATAGAGGATATCATAGTGGTAAGGCCTGCTCCTGCTTTCCGTCAAAAATGCCGTGTACTCCCCTATACTGAGCTCATCCTTCCCGATGGTATCAAGCCCTTCCGAATAGACGACACGGTATTCCTTGTCCACGACCTGTACGCCTCCGCCGCTTTCCACGACAGCGGATGCGTCGATTTGCCTGTAATCCTCCCTGATGATCGAGCTTGCGGTGAACCGGTTTTTCACCAGGGAATCCGAAATCAGGCCGCTTGACAACGACAAAAGCACGAACGCAAATACCGTGGCCATTATCGTCAGCAGGAACATCACCAGGAAATTCCCCAGAAACTGGTTGGATAGTTTTCTTTTTACCATAACTGCGCCAGGACACCCCGTCCTCTTTACCCGGAGAGGGCTTCCTCCCTCCTCTTGAAATACTTATGCTTTATAAGCTCCACCATTCCCTGCCGTCACGTGCCAGCAGCTCAAATGCCTTGACCGGTCCGGTCGTCCCTGCGTTGTAGTTGGGGAAATCAAAACTGTTCCGTTCCCGGTACTCTATGATCCTGTCGGCGATCTTCCAGGATGCCTCGACCTCATCCCACCTGGAAAACAGGGTCGAATCTCCGCGAAGGACATCCAGTATCAGCCGCTCATAGGCTTCAGGGGTGTTGCCCTGAGACGAGTTTTCATGGGAGAAGTCCATATTTTGCTGGACTATATTGTTATGGGACCTGAAATCTTTGGTATTGAAACGCAGCGATACGCCGACATTCGGCTGGATACGGATGACCAGCAGGTTCGGGATCTGCGTGTATCTTTCCCTGAAATACAGGATATTCGGCAGGGATTTCATCTGGATCACGATCTCGGCCGATGATTTTGCAAGACTTTTCCCGGTCCGTATATAAAACGGGGTGCCTGCCCAACGGAAGTTGTTTATGTGGAGCTTCAGCGCAACGAAGGTCTCGGTCATGGAATCCTTTGCGACCCTTTCCTCATCCCGATAAGCCGGTACGGGCCGACCGTCGATGTATCCCGCTCCATACTGGCCCAGGACCACGTTCTTCCTCAAAAACTCGGGAGTGAACTCTTCGATCGCCCTGATCACTTTGAGTTTCTCATTCCTTATCGCATCGGTAGTCAGATCGACGGGAGGCTCCATCGCCACAAGCGAAAGGATCTGCAGGATATGGCTTTGCAGCATGTCCCTGATGGCTCCCGAATTCTCATAATAGCCGCCCCTGCTTCCGACACCTTCCTTTTCAAGCAGGCTGATCTGGATATTGTCAATATATTTGTTGTTCCACAGCTGTTCAAACATAAAGTTGCTGAAACGCAGCACCATTATGTTCTGTATCATGTCCTTGCCGAGATAGTGATCTATCCTGAATATTTCGTCCTCACGATATACTTTGAGCAGGCTTTCATTGAGGCTCCTTGCGGTTGCAAGGTCCTTTCCGAAAGGTTTCTCGATCACGAGACGGTTCCATGAGCCGACGCTCCTGGCAAGCCCGCTTTCATCAAGGCGCTGCACGATGGTTTCGAAATATTCCGGCGCGACCGCGAGGTAATAGGCCCTGTTCCCCTTGGTGCCGAATATATCGTCAAGCTCGTTCAGCCTCTTTTTCAGCCTGTGGTATCCCTCGAGCCCGGTAAAATCGAAGTTTTCGTAAAAAACGACCTGTTCGAGCCGCTTCCATTTTTGATCTTCGATCTTATTGCGGGAGAATCGCTTCAGGGAATCCAAAACCTCCCTGCGGTATTCCTCCGAACTTTTTTCCCTTCTGCCTACGCAGACTATCGCAAAATGCTTTGGCAACAAGTTGTCGTGGACCAGGTTATAGAAAGCGGGCATCAGCTTCCTGTGGGTCAGATCGCCCGTCCCGCCGAAAATCACCATGATCGAGGATAAGTCTTTTTCGGACACGTTTGTGTTCATACAGAGCACCCCCAGACAGTCCGGCGCTTTCACTTTTTGAAGGTATGATATAGACTTGAGTCACTATAAATTATCCGGGTCAGATCAATGTCTATCCACCGGTATAATGGAGCTTGTATCCAATGCCGCGGATAGTCTTCAGATATTTGGGCTTTTGCGGATCGTCCTCAATGCGGTTCCTGATCCGGCTGATATGCACCATAACAGTATTATCGTCAAAATAATACTCCTCATCCCATACGGCATGGTAAAGCTGCCGTTTCGTAAAAACCCTCTCAGGGTTCTCCATGAAATGGAGAAGCAGCTTGTACTCCTTTGCGCCAAGCTCGATCGGGCTGCCGTTCTTATAGGCGCAGCATTTTTCCCTGTCTATTGCCAGGCTGCCGTATGTAATCGTTGTCGCGGATTTTCCCTTCGGCGAGAGATACTCATTGCTTCGTCTGAGCTGCGCTCCAACGCGTGCCACCAGTTCGGCAACGGAAAAGGGCTTGGAAAGATAGTCGTCCGCTCCCAGGCCAAGACCCAGGACCTTGTCCATGTCGTCAGTCCTCGCTGTAAGGAATATGACAGGTATGGTACTGCGCTCCCGTATCCTGCGCAATAGATTGAACCCGTCCATCACCGGCATCATCACGTCAAGTATTGCCAGATCGACCTCCCGTGACGTCAGGATGTCCCAAGCTTCCTTGCCGTTTTGCGCCGTCAGGACGGTATATCCGTTTTCTTCGAGGCTGATTTTTATCAGGTTTCGGATGTCATTCTCATCGTCTGCTATCAGTATGTTCATATGGCCTTATATACCTCCTGCCTGCAGCATTTGCAACATGAAAACAGCGACATTAGTTACTGTATTTCAAAAAACTCCAATTTGGCAAGACGCTTATGACAAATACTATATGTTATGTGTGCGAAACATGCTATAATTAACAAGTCGTTGTTTTAGCTTTCACGTTAAGGGTGAAACGGATGCATAATGATAAACTCAAACGCTTTATTTTTATTGTAACGACATCGCTATTCTGGTTTTCTCTGTATACATATGTCCCGATTTTTCCCGGGTATATCGAGAATTCAGGCGTATCGCACAGTATGGTCGGTATAATAATCGGTTCTTACGGCTTCTCACAAATGATCATAAGGATCCCACTCGGAATCATATCAGACAGGCTGAATAAGAGAAAACTGTTTATCCTCCTGGGAATTATATTCAGCTCTCTGAGCGGACTTGGACTATGGTTGTTCAGCGGCGCATTGTCCATGCTTTTTTTCAGATCGCTGGCAGGAGTTGCGGCAGCTTCCTGGGTCGCATTCTCGGTCCTGTTCTCAAGTTATTACAGGAGCGATGAGACGACGAAAGCATCGGGGTATATATCTGCTGCAAACAATATCGGTCAGGTTTTGGCAATGTCCGCAGGAAGCAGCCTTGCCGGATCATATGGCGCCAGGAGCTCTTTCATATTAGCGTTTGCAGCTGCAGTTGCGGCATTCGCTTCAGGTTCGTTGATCAGCGAAAACAAGGATATAACAAAGAAACCTTTATCCTTTGCAGAACTGGCATCAGTAGTAAGAACCGGCAACCTTATCATAGTATCTGTTTTGGCCATACTTTCACAATTTGTGACATATGCTACAGTTTACGGCTTCACACCCATAGTTGCGAAATCTTTAGGTGCGAGCAGCACTCAATTGGGGTTGCTCTCAACGCTGTCGATCCTTCCCGGAATACCGGCGGGTGCGTTGAGCGGTTCGTATTTTGCGAAAAAGTTCGGCGAAAAAAAGACGCTGATCGCAGGCTTTATTGTTGTTGCCTTTTCATGTATAGTCATTCCATTTATAAAAAATGTCCCGATCCTTATCATAACGCAGATCATCGGCGGGTTTGGAAGGGGCGTTATAGTGCCGCTGCTTATGGGCCTTTGCATAAAAAATGTTGAAGAAAATAAAAGAGGCAGTGCCATGGGGTTCTATCAGGCCATATATGGGCTAGGCATGTTTACAGGACCTGTCGCCGTAGGGTTCATAAGCGATGCAGCCGGCCTGAACATAGGTTTTTATTTTGCTGCTTTTATCGGTATCGCTGCAGCTTTGATGGCCAAGCTGTTTTTGAAAGAATCGTAAAAAAATACGGTGCTTATAATTAATAGTAAATGATCGCTGCAAAATCTGATCATCACAGTTGAGATCTCTTAACTCTTTCGAGCATCAGAATGAGCCAGGTAAATGAAATAACGAAAAGGGTCCTTTGCCATATGCCGGAGTAATCCGGCAAGTAGAACATCAAAACAGAGAGCATTGTAGCTATGATCCCTACGGCTAAGTCTATTATGCGATACTTTCTTGCTTTTTCGATAAAAGCTGACGATATCGCATAAACAGTGAACGTCAAACCAACAAGCGAAGCAAAAATCGAATGCAGCTTATCTTCAAACACGTTGAAAGCAACGCCCTCAATGATCGGAGCATGATGAAAGATCCCTACGAATATGAGGCCCAGGCCGAAAATACTAAGAAGGATCTTCTGAAGCCAATAGTTCCCCAAATGCAGCCATGCTTCCAATATGCTCGATAGCCCGACAAGTATGAAAGCGGCATTCATGATCCAGGCGTTGGGCGCGCCCTGTGCACCCAGGTGACTCGTGGTATTTTTTATGATCGAATATGTATCAACACTGAAAAATGAGAGCAGAAACATGACCGGCAGCATCAACAGGAACGCAAACAGGATAAATCTGAAATCGGCTGGTTTACGCTTTTTCATTACCGCATCACTCTTTCATCAATGTCGCATCGTTTGGAAATGATCCTGCCTCCATCCCCCTCTGCAAATACTTGCTCACAACCATATATGATCGATAAAACAGGTTTAGGATACTGATTGCGAGTATTTGGCTATAAAAATGCATATCTTTTTCATTAATAATTGTTATTATAGCACACGACCTGCAGCAAATAAAATGATAAATGCTCATTTATCGATAAATAACAAGGGGCGGATATTGTCCGCCCCTCTTCGAGTCCGCTTGAATAGCCTATCACTTGAGCAACCTATCACTTGAACGACCTCAATATATATGTCTGTCTCTTGAACCTGTTTAGTACCTCTCTCCGCTCAACCTGTGACGTCGGTTTGGTACCCCTCTACGTTCAACCTGTGACATCGATCATGAAATCAGATAATAGATCTCGTCCGACAGGCTGATATTTTCGGGATCCCATTTCCTTTCCGGGCAGTCGACCGTTTCATATGGGATTCCCAAATCATCAACGAATTTTACGAACCTGTCGTCCAGCCACGGAGGTGTCCACGCACCTGACCTGCATATGTGGACAGCCGTTATCACGATACTGCCTTTCATATTATCAAGATTTTTATAACTGCAATACCTGATGTCATAAAGACTGTTCATCTGTCTGAAATGCTCCGGTCTCTCAGATGTGTGCGGGCTGTAGAAAATACGCGCTTCATTGATTATTCTATCCTTCAGGAGCTTGCCGAGCCAGTTGGAGCAGTTGATTTCGAAGTTGAGGGAGGATAGCCCTCCATAACCCAGGTCCGCATGGGAGTCGAAGAGATACACCGATGAGCAGTTGTTTTCCTTCGCAATTTTATATGACAGGGCATGGGATTCTGACACATATACCTTTGTGTCCCCGGCAATTCCGAACTGCTTCCTGATCCTGCGCCAGAACCCGTCCAGTTCAGAAGTAAGCCGGTATGCTTCCATGATTTCCTCACCCCGGGCCTTCGCCTGTATATACTTCTTATACCAAAGATCGATAAGGCACTTTTTGTTCTCTATGTACGAACCCCAGTTGTCCCTTGTAAAAATAAAATAGTCCCAATCTACCGATAGCAGACACTTCTTCATATCATAACCCTCTTATCCGAACACCTGTTAAAATATGAATCCTATGTGTCCTGAAAAAACTATCCAAAGAAGATCTGGACCAAAGTTATTCAGAATCAGCTCATTATGTATTTTTATCCTGTTATTATATTAGGCTCCGGTTTTTTATAAAGTCAATATCGGATAACGCCGATTCCGGGGGATTATCGCTGTTTATTCCAAAATGTCTAAACAAGATGCTCATTTTCAAAAAGACTCTGCACATGTTATTTTACGATACAGTTGCCTTGCACCCCTTAGCGCAAAAGGTGTGGCTGTTTTGGAAGGAACCGCTCAAATAAACAGTTTTGACAAAGATCCACTCAAACAGTTTTGACAATGATCCGCCTATTAAGGCTGCACCACTCGGAAGCTGACTTCATTAATATGTATTGATAGAGGTATTGATTGGGGGACTTATAGAGGCAACTGCCCTTTGTTTAAAATGCTTGTCAGTAGTTGCGCCAAGTATATATTTTTAGCGTATTTTTTCCGTTGACAAACGGAACGGATTTTGTTATAAATTTTACATTATAGCAAGGGCGCTGTTGGAAACGATCAACAGCGCCTCTGCCTTTTTATTTGGCACACCGGGCCTATCCCGGATCCGAATCAGAAAGTCAAGAGAAGTGAAACCTGAAACTGCCTATCGATAAAGCTCCTCACAGTCAAACATTCGTGCACAAAGGCGTGTATTTTATTGATCCCTCAATAAAATACGCGCCTTTAAATTTTCCATTTATATTATCAGGGAGGAATCATCAATGAACGTCACAATGGTAGTGGATACCCTATGGGTAGTGCTTGCGGCCGTACTTGTGTTCTTTATGAACCTTGGTTTCGCAGCAGTCGAATCGGGATTCGCGAGGTCGAAAAATACTGTCAACATCCTCTCAAAGAACTTCATCGTCTTCGCGGTTTCCTCGCTGGGCTTCATGCTTCTAGGCTGGGGACTTATGTTCGGCGGAGACAACCCGGTCGTTGGCACGCAGCAGCTGTTTATCTTAGGCAAGTCCGACCTCAACTTCTACAATGACACACTGACATCGACCGTACCGTTCTGGGGAAAATTCTTCTTCCAGCTTGTCTTCTGCGGCACCGCTGCAACAATTGTATCCGGAGCGGTCGCAGAGCGCATCAAGTATCTGTCCTTTATAATCTTTTCATTCGTACTCACACTCATCATTTACCCGATCGTCGGTCACTGGATCTGGGGCGGCGGCTGGCTGGCAAATCTCGGATTCCTTGACTTTGCGGGAGATACCGTCGTTCACTCGGTCGGCGGTTGGGCGGCACTCGCCGGTGCCCTCATACTCGGACCCCGTTACGGGAAGTATGATAAGAACGGAAAGCCAAAGGCGATACCGGGGCATAACATGTCACTTGCAGTTATCGGCCTCTTCGTCCTGTGGCTCGGATGGTTTGGTTTCAATCCCGGCTCCACCATGAGTTTCCAAAATCCCGGGGATGTCGTCCACATAATCGTTACCACCAACACCGCAGCCATAGCAGCTGTACTTACCGCTACCGCAACATCATGGATATTCATCGGCAAGCCTGACCTTGGTATGACCATCAACGGCTGTCTTGCAGGTCTTGTCGGTATTACCGGAAGCTGTGCCTATGTAAGTGTTACAAGTTCGCTGATCATCGGCGCGATTGCAGACGTTATTGTCGTATTTGCAGTGCTTTTCTTTGACCGGGTGAAAGTGGACGATCCGGTCGGCGCGACTTCCGTACATCTGGTTTGCGGTGTTTTCGGCACGCTTTGCGTCGGGCTCTTCGCACAGGAGGGCGTTACAAGCCTTTCCACAGTCAACGGCTTATTCTTCGGCGGCGGGATGTCGCTGCTCGGAGCCGAGATCATTGGTGTCATCGCCGTCGGTGCATTTGTATTTGTCTCATCATACCTGGTGTGGTATATCATTAAGAAAACGATCGGTATCCGTGTAAGTCTCGATGAAGAAATCAGGGGCCTCGATATCGGCGAACACGGGAACTCGGCATATCCGGACTTCGCCCTCGCTGCTCCTGTCATAACATTGGAGAACGGAAAGGCGGAAGGGATAATCGAATATATACCGGTCGAAGATTCGAAACCCTCTTCAGGTGCGGTGTCTCCCGATGTCGCTATACCTGTCGTCAACCGCTCACGTCCCGGCGCCAAGCTGACACAAGTAACTATTATCACCAACCAGGATAAGTTTTCACAACTCCAGGCCGATCTTGACAAACTGGGCATCACGGGTCTGACAGTCACCAACGTCCTTGGCTATGGGATGCAGAAAGGCCACACGGAATACTTCCGAGGAGCACCGGTGAAAACGAGGCTCCTTCCAAAGGTCAAGGTGGATATCGTTATCAGCAAAATACCCACCCAGACGCTGGTCGACACGGTCAAGAAGTCGCTCTACACGGGCAATATGGGCGACGGCAAAATCTTCATCTATGATGTTGAAAACGTCATAAGGGTAAGGACAGGAGAAGAAGGGTATGACGCACTGCAGGATGAGGAATAGTCTCACTCATATGCATATAACACATATGATAATGCCCGAAAAAGCAGTAAGACCCCAACAAAAGGGTTGTATCCGGATAGAAGAAGGTATATAAAGGTCTAATAATGCAATAAGGGTTTCCGACATTGGCCAGTCCGGCAGCTGCCGCGTAAGCTCTATGTACGGAGACCCTTATTTTTAATCCTTGTGTTTTTGAAATACCATGCAGCCCCATTTCAAAGCCTGCCAGCCAATTGCTTCTTTTTATCCTGTTCTCAGACATACATTATGTGTCCGACGGGCGTTCTCTCTTTCTCTGTGGCAATCAGTTCACCGATTTTTACGATTTCTTTCAGCTTTTCGTTTATGAATGGCTGCAAACAGGCAGGGACATGGTCCTGATGATACCTGTGATTCTAAAACTCCATATGGACTTTTGTATCAAGACTAAAGACATAATGAAGCTAAAACTTACAGACACATATTATCAGAATCATCATAAAATCAGTGTCAATTCCTATCAGCTTACGCAAAGTCATTACACTTTATAAAACCAGTTCCAGTCACCATGATAAATCATCCTTTTGCTCATTCCACCGTCAACGACAAACGTTTCTCCCGTTATGAAATCCTGGCGGCACAGGAACAGCACCATATCGGAAATGTCCTTCGGGGTCCCGACCCTGCCTGCCGGGATCGCAGCACGATCTTCGGGACTGAAGTCATCATTATCCGTTACATTTATCCACCCCGGTGCAATGCAGTTTACGAGGACATGCGGGGCCAGGGACATTGCAAGGGCGTGTGTCAACGCCACGATCCCTCCCTTCGCGCTGGCATAGGCTTCCGTATCGGGCTCCGACTGGAATGCCCTTGTCGACGCAATATTGATGATCCTGCCTTTGTTTTTTATGAGTTCATCCCTGCACAGGCGGCTCAGCTCAAAAGGCGCTTTCAAACCTACGGATAAAGTGTAGTCAAACTCTTCATAGGTCAATCCCGATAAAATCCCCTTGTTCCCGCGGCAGGCATTGTTCACCAGAATATCTATCCTCTGCATCTTTTCCAGCGCATACTCAATGAACTTATTCAACACAGACGGGTCTGCGACATCTCCGTGAAAGCAAAACAGGTTATTAGGATGCTCTTTAGTAAAATCGCTCGATCGCTTCTCGTCAATATCAATAAAGCACACCTTATCTCCTTCGTTAAGGAAATCGAGGCATATCTGCTTCCCTATACCATGTGCTCCACCTGTTACAACTACTCCTCTGCCCATAATTTTCACCCCGATATGATAACATCCCCGACCAAAACGATCGTATCAACATGTACCACTTTCATTCCGCTCCTTCATTCCACCCTTTGCAGACATCGATCCATGAAACGTAAGAAGAATATTTTTCAAGTTCTTCAATTGTAAGTTCGATAGCGCTGTTGCTGCTGCCGGCGGCGGGAAAAACAGTTTCGAACCTTTTAAGAGAAACATCCAAATAGACCGAAACACCGTCGTTGACGGCAAAGGGACAGATACCGCCGACTTCATGCCCGACAAGCGTAACAGCTTCTTCAGGTGTAAGCATTTTCGCCTTTGTACCGAATTGTGCCTTGTATTTCGGGTTATCGATCCTTGCATCGCCTGCCGCAACGATCAATATGGGCTTGCCCCCGACCATAAAGGAGAGCGTTTTTGCGATCCTGCAAGGCTCACACTTCAGCGCTTCCGCAGCAAGTTCGACGGTGGCGCTTGAAACATCAAACTCCTGCACCCTGTTATCTATTCCGTATTGCGCAAAGAATTCCCTGACTTTTTCAACAGGCATTTTTGTCCTCCTGAGTTCTCCTACGATTTTATAATGACTATTCGCCTTGCATGTGCAAATTAGCTTCTTTTATCAATGCAACTCTGTAACGGAATAACTCTGCACCACCAAATAATTCATCTGATCTTGATCTTTATCTTAATCCGAATCTGAGTTTGAATCTTTTATTTTACCTTGAACCGTAACTCGTTTGAAAGGCTCATGTATCACCATTATTTTGTGGCATGTCCATATTTCATCTTAAAGTATTATGTCAAAAAAGCAAGACTCTTTTGGTCCATAAAGACTTCGTAGTTCAAATTCTGTGTAATTTTAGCTTTTTTGAGAATGATCAGGACTCTCATCATATGAAAAAGGGATGATCTAAAGCCACTATAAAGCCGCTTACCCAAAAAGATAAGCGGCTTATAATCTATACCTTCAGATCAAAACCCTGTTTGCGGGCAACTTTCAGAAGTTCCTGACGCTTTATGTTCTGATATTTCAGCCTGCTTACCACCTGGTCACTGAAACTGTCAACAGGCTTTTCGGGTTCCCTCAAATCGTAGTAAGTCCTCATCTCTTCATCATGATCTTTTATTTCATCAAGATAACTGTCAAAGAAAGTGTAGGCATTTTCAAATACCCTAAGCCTCATTTCCATTCTGGGCTTCAGCTGAGGGCTTTGATTCGGATACCCCAATCCGAGCCCCAATACCGGGAAAGTCAACTCGGGCAACTTTAGAAGTTGGCACATTTTTTCAGTATCATTGAGGATGCTCCCCAGATATATCGTCCCCAGGCCAAGCGATTCCGCAGCCGTCACGACATTTTGCGCCATAAGGCAGGCATCCGTAAATGAAGAGAAGAACCTGTCAGTATCTCCTGCGTAATCGGGGGAATGACCCTTTTCTTTTGCAATTTGGCTGTTTCTGTATTGATCCACGATAAAAATCAGCAGTTCCGGAATTCTTGCCACATACTCCTGTTTACATATACCGGCGATCTCCGCTTTGATCGACGGATCGGTCACGCGGATTATGGACGAAGCCTGCATGGCAGTAGACGACGCCGTGCGCCTCGCGACTTCCATCAACAGGTCAAAAACCTCTTCAGGTATTCCCTGATCCTTAAACTCCCGAATCGTGCGATGCTCCAATTGCGTTCTGATCGTCTCATTCATACCTTTCATCGCTTATCTCCTCATCCAACTAGATATTTTATCCGGCAGAAATAAAAGGCCTTACCTGTAACAGCCGCCAATTCGGACGGATCTTAATCCAAACCGGCGGCAGTTTCATCAATGTTTGCAAAGACAGAAGGGATGCCCGGCAGGGTCAAGGAGGACCCTTGCATTCTGTGTGTATTGCACATCCGCAAGTTTCGCGCCGCATGAAATTGCATATTCAACGGCGCGGTCAAGGTCGCTCACGGCAAAGTCAAGGTGGATCATCATCTGCTGACAGCCCGGGCTTGCCGACCAAACCGGAGGCTCATAATCCGGCTCGGTCTGAAAATATATGTAAAATTTACCTTCCTGATCGGTGATCCCTTCCCATTCCTCTCCGGCCGCGAAACTTTTCCAACCGAGCAGCCGCTTATAAAAATCGGCAAGAGCTGCTGCTTCCTTGCAATCAATAACAACGGAATCTATCCTGAAATCGGGCCTTTCAACTTTATTCGCTTCCATATGTTCCTCCATGGGCTTATCTTCTTACGGCAAAGCGTGTTTACCCCCGGCAAAATCTCACTGATAGCAGATTATGCCGGGATCGGTAATTAGTATAAACTATTATATATATCAACTATTGCAATATCAAGATTAATATGTCCTCTCACGACAGGCGTCGCTTGAAATCCTCATATCCAAACGTCCTGATGATTTTCAGACCCTCTTCATCGTTATAACTTGCTATGGCAGGGAGGTTTACCCCGTTGAACGTGTTGTTTTTGACCATTGTATATATGGCCATATCGGTGAATATCAGGATATCGTTTGTCCGAAGCGGTCCTTCAAAGGAGTAATCCCCTATGACGTCGCCTGCCAGGCAGGTCAGTCCGCCAAGCCGGTAAGTATGAGGGTATTGGCCGGGTTCGCCGGCTCCAACGATCTTCGGCCTGTATGGCATCTCGATCACATCGGGCATATGGCATGCCGCAGAAGTGTCAAGGATCGCTATATCCATTCCGTTTCTTACAAAATCCAGCACCCTGGCCGCGAGGTACCCCGCATTCAATGCGATGGCCTCACCGGGCTCCAGGTAAACTTCTACACCGTATTTATTTTTGATAAACATGATGCAGTCGATCAGCGTTTCCGGATCATAATCAGGCCTGGTTATATGATGCCCGCCGCCGAAATTTATCCATTTCATTTTCTCAATATACTTCCCGAATTTCCTGTCCACGACTTCAATCGTGCGCTTCAGGACATCGGAATTCTGTTCGCACATGGTGTGGAAATGCAGTCCATCGACACCTTCCAGAGCGTCGTCCCTGAAGTTTTCCAGGGTGATCCCCAGCCTGGAGCCTGTACAACAGGGATTGTATATATCGGTCTCTATCTCGGAATACTCCGGATTTATCCTGAGGCCGCACTCGATTTTTCTGCCCGAGGCTTTTACCCTGTCCCTGTATTTGTCCCATTGCGAGAAAGAATTGAAAATTATATGGTCGCATATCCCGACGATCTCATCGAATTCGTCTTCCCTGTATGCCGGGGAATATATATGGACCTCTCCGCCCTTCATCTCCTCAAAACCCAGCCTCGCCTCAAAAAGGGAGCTGGCCGCTGTACCGCTCAGGTACCTGCCTATAAGCGGATACAGCGAAAACATTGAAATGGCCTTTTGTGCAAGGAGTATCCTGCAGCCTGTCCTGTCCATGACCTCCTTCAATACCTTGAGGTTTTTCTCGATCAGCCTTTCATCAACAATGTATATGGGCGTCGGAAGCTTCTTTGGATCAATATCCAACCCCAATGACCTGAAACTCTCAGTATTTCTGCTCATGTTCCCACCTAATCCACAAGCTCGGGCGAAAAGCTTTCCTTCCATGGAAGCCCGTTCTTATTCAGCGCATCCATGAACGGGTCGGGGTCGAATTCTTCCACATTGAACACGCCCGGCTTTTTCCATTTGCCTGTCAGCACCATCATTGCACCTATCATAGCAGGTACTCCGGCGGTATAGGAAATGGCCTGGGAGCCCACCTCCCTGTAACACTCCTGATGGTCGCAAACATTGTAGACATAGTAACTTCTCGGTTTCCCATCCTTGATGCCCCGGATGACACAACCGATATTAGTCTTGCCCTTAGTCCTGGGACCCAATGATGCCGGGTCGGGCAGAACGGCTTTCAAAAACTGCAGCGGCTGGATCAGCTTACCCTCAAATTCTACCGGCTCTATCGATGTCATACCGACATTCTGAAGCACTTTAAGGTGAGTCAGATACCTCTGGGAGAAAGTCATCCAGAACCTGATCCTCTTTACTCCCTTGATGTTTTTCGCCAATGACTCGATCTCCTCATGGTGAAGGAGGTATATATCCATTTCTCCTATTTCAGGGAAGTTGTAAGTCCTTTTGATTTCAAGCGGCTCTGTTTCTATCCATTTGCCGTCTTCCCAATACAGGCCCGGTGCGGTTATCTCGCGTATATTGATTTCAGGGTTGAAGTTTGTGGCAAAGGGGTACCCGTGATCTCCTGCATTGGCGTCCAGGATGTCTATATAGTGGATTTCATCGAAGTAATGCTTCTGCGCATAGGCAGTGAAAACTCCTGTAACACCTGGATCGAATCCGCTGCCCAAAAGTGCCGTGATTCCTGCCTTCTCATACTTTTCTTTGTAGGCCCACTGCCACTTGTATTCAAACTTCGGGATCTCCGGGGGCTCATAATTTGCAGTATCGACATAGTCTGTTTTTGTAGCAAGGCAGGCATCCATGATAGCCAGGTCCTGATATGGCAAAGCGACATTTATGACTATATCAGGCTTGAAGCTGTTGATCAGATTTATAACATCATCCGTGCTGTCTGCATCGACTCGCGCAGAGTGTATTTTTGCTTTGCCGCCTTCCAATTCTTTTTTGAGCTGATCGCATTTTGACTTCGTCCGGCTGGCTATCATGATCTCTTCAAACACATCAGGGTTTTGCGCGCATTTATAGGCTACGACCCGGCCGACTCCTCCCGCCCCTATGATCAATGCTTTTCCCATTTCAAGACCTCCGTTCAATGACCATTACGACTCGATCAATATACTTTCAGTATCCCAAACGATCATTCAATTATTTATACACGTATAAAAGAACTTCTCTCAACAGCTTGCAGGCAAGCGAAGTCGATGCGCCTGTGGGATCGAGCGTCGGTGCCAGCTCGGTCAGGTCAAGGGCAACTATATTCAGCCCCGATGCTTTTTCGACCGCCTTCAGCAACTCATGGAAGGTCACGCCGCCGGCTTCCGGTGTTCCGGTCCCGGGGAATGCCGAAGGATCAAGGACATCCAGATCGACAGAGAAATATACGGGCTTATCCTTTAGCGCGTCTGCGATATGATCTAATTCATCGAAGTTAAAGAAACAGGTATGGACATGTTCCCTGCCCCAGCTGATTTCATCCCTGGAGCCGCTTCTGATGCCGAACTGACTGATCCTTCCGTCACCTACCAGATCCCAGCACCGCCTCATGACAGTTGCATGGGATAAGGTTTCGCCCAAATACTCATCCCTCAGATCCGAGTGGGCATCAAAATGAACTATATGGAGATCCTTATGAAACTTCACTGCAGCACGTACCGCACCTAAACTGACCAGATGCTCCCCTCCAAGCATCAATGGAATCTTGCCGTCCTTCAAAATTCCCGCAGTAAATGCTTCTATTTGGCATAGGACCTTTTCCGCATTGCCGAAAGGCAGCTCCAGGTCTCCGGCATCGAATACGAAGATATCTTCCAAATCCTTATCCTGATAGGGGCTATAGGTTTCTATCGAATAGCTTTCGTTTCGGATTGCCGAGCAGGCGAACCTTGCGCCCGGGCGGTAAGAAGTCGTCCCGTCAAAAGGTGCTCCGAATACGACGATCCTGCTTTCGGTATAGCTTTTGTCACATCCCAGGATATTATAGAAACTTCTCTCAAGCATTTTCCAGAAGCTCCTTTACATAACTTGGCAACGCAAAACATCCCTTGTGCAGCTCGGTATTGTAGTACCTGGTCTTAAATCCAAGTGAGTCCCAACCCGGATCCAGATCGGCGATCGGGTCAAGTCCCTTGGACGCAAAGCCAAAAAGCCAGTGACCGGACGGATAGGTCGGGATGTGGGCCTGATATACAAGAGCAACGGGGAATACGGATCTTATCTGCTTGTGAGCCCGCTGCATCGCCCGGGCATCGTTCGGATAGTAGGGACTTTCATGCTGATTTACAAGTATGCCCGAACCTTTCAATGCCTTGTAGCAATTCCCGTAAAATTCCCTTGTGAACAGACCCTCCCCAGGTCCGAATGGGTCGGTCGAATCCACTATTATCAGGTCGTATTCATCCGACTTCCTTCTTACAAATTTGAGGCCGTCCTCATAATATATGTGCACCCTCGGATCATCGAGCTTGCATGAGGTCTGGGGCAAATACTCCCTGCAGATGTCCACCACGAGTTTATCCAGCTCCACCATATCTATCCTCCTGATGGAATCATACTTTGTAAGCTCTCTTATCACTCCGCCGTCGCCAGCCCCGATGACGAGCACATCGCGGATCCCCATATTCACTGCCATTGGTATATGAGTCATCATCTCATGGTAGATGAACTCGTCTTTTTCGGTGAGCATCAGGTATCCGTCAAGCACCAGGATCCTTCCAAAAAGATAGGAATCCAACACATCTATGCGCTGAAACTCGCTTTCCACGCTTATTACCGGTTTATTGATCCTGATGGAAAAACGAGCATTCTTCGTATAATATTCGGTGAACCACAAGTCCATATCATCCCTCCAAAACCAGGATGTTTTCGATCATCATATCCTGGGGGCCCATGAGCAGGCTGCCTTTTTCCTTTGCATATGCTATATATTCTATTATTTCTTCGGTTATCCTCTCACCGGGCGCCAAAACAGGTATGCCCGGCGGATAAGCCATGACGAACTCCCCGCTTACCCTGCCTTTGCTGTCCTTTATGCGCATCGATTTCTTGCTGGCGAAGAAAGCCTTTTGAGGAGTATATACCACATCAGGATTGATATAATTCAGCTCGAATATACCCGATGGCTCCCTGGCGTAAAGCCTTTTGATCTCGTACAGGGCAGAGACGAGTCTTTCGATTTCCATTGCCCTGTCACCGGCAGATACGATGGCCAATATGTTTCCAAGGTCTCCGAACTCTACCTGGATACCGTATTCGTCCCGCAAAATATCATAGACCTCGATACCCGCAAGCCCTATGTCCCTTGTGTTGATGGAAAGCTTTGTGATATCGAAATCATATACGCAGTCTTTGTTGATAATCTCCCCGGAAAAGGCATAATAACCTCCCAGGCTGTTTATTTCCTTCCTCGCATACTCTGAAAGCTCGATCGTACGGTTGAAAATCTCTTTGCCGTTCAGGCTCAGGTTTTTTCTGGCCAGATCCAGGGACGCAATCAGCAGATAGGAAGCGCTGGTAGTCTGGGTAAGGCCTATGATCTGCCTGACATAGCCGCAGTTTACGTTTTCGCCGCATAACAGCAATGAGCTTTGCGTCAGTGATCCACCGGTTTTATGCATGCTGACTGAGGCCATATCAGCACCGGCTTCCATGGCTGAGACGGGCAGATCGTCTCCAAAGTAAAAATGTGTTCCATGTGCTTCGTCTACCAGTACAAGCATGTTTCGACTGTGCGCCAGCCTGACTATTTCCCTTAAGTTCGAACATATCCCGTAGTAAGTCGGATTGTTTACCAGTATAGCCCTGGCATCCGGATGCTCTTCCATCCCCCTTTTTATATCATCGATCGACATGCCCAAAGCTATTCCGAGCCTGTTGTTTATACCCGGATCTATATAAACCGGGATCGCCCCGCTCAAGATAAGCGCGTTGATGGCACTTATATGGACATTGCGGGGCATGAGTATTTTTTCTCCCGCTTTGCAGGCAGACATAACCATCGCCTGAACTGCCGCGGTCGTGCCGTTCACCATAAAAAAGCAGCTATGGGCACCGAATGCTTCCGCTGCCAATAGCTGTGCTTCTTTTATGACCGATACCGGATGATTCAGGTTATCCAGCGGCTTCATCGAATTGACATCAGCCTTGAGGCACTTCGGTCCCAGGAAGTCGGTAAGTTCCCTATTGCCCCGTCCTCCTTTGTGCCCGGGTACATCAAAATGCACTATGCGGTCCGACCTGTGCTTTTCCAATGCCTCATAAACAGGTGCTCTTCTCTGATCCAACCCTTTACCTCCTACGAGTCGTAAATATTCATGCCGCTGAAGATCTCTATCATCTCTCTCCTCAGCCTGTTTATTATATCAAGCCTTTTCCTGGGCGGCAGCTCATAAACGTCCTGGTTGAAGAGATAGTTCTGCAATTCTATGTCCTTTATAAGCATTTTTGTGTGGAACATATTAGCCTGGTATACATTCACATCGACAGCGTCGTATCTCCTCAGGGTCCTGTCGTCTATATAGTCCTGTATCGACGTTATATCATGATCGATGTAATATTTTTTCCCGTGTATGTCCCGGGTGAAGCCCCTTACCCTGTAATCGATAGTTATGATATCCGAATCAAAGCTGCCTATCAGAAAATCCAATGCATTCAGCGGAGAGATCTTCCCGCAGGTGGAGACATCGATATCCACCCGGAAAGTCGAAATTGCATTATCTGGGTGGTGTTCGGGGAAGGTATGAACGGTTATATGGCTTTTATCCAAATGGGCATGGACGGTATCGCTATACATGTACTTGCCGTTCAGTTTGCCCTGGTTGCAGGACTCGTCGATTTCATGGGGAAGCAGTTGTCCTTCAGCTATAAGGATGTTGACCGAAGCCCCCTGTGGTTCATAATCCTGCTTGGAGATGTTGAGTATGCTTGCTCCGATAAATTCTGCTACCTTGCACAGGATATTCGTAAGCCTCTCCGAATTATACTGCTCGTCTATATACTCGATATAATCATTCTTTTCCCTTTCGCTCGCGGCATAGCATATGTCGTAAATATTGAAGCTGAGGGATTTAGTAAGATTATTGAAACCATACAGGGCCAATTTTTTCTCCAACCCTAACACCACAACCCTTCTGTACCATTATGAAAAGCTAAATATTAGAATATGTATTTAAATTGAAAAAATTATTGTATGATTCTCTTTAAAATGCAAATCCAAATAATGTTTGCGACAGAAAGTACTGGATAAGAAACTTACAAGTCTTAGCACCGAAAAGCTCTCTTATGCTCCCAAATTCGATGTCCGCGTTGCAGGCTGATGAAAAATGTAGTAAAATCAGAAACAATCTATTCCAAAAGGTGACACAGATGAAACAGGAACGGCAGTATCCCAAAGTCATGATATCCTCCAAGGCGGAGCGCAGCGTCAGGAACGGACATCCATGGATATACGGGGAAGAGATCCGCAATACGGAGGGTGAGCCCCAAAACGGCGGGCTTGTGGATGTGTTTGCAGGAAATGCATATATGGGTACCGGTTTTTACAACAGTGCCAGCAAGATCACAGTCCGGCTCATATCGCGAAACGCAAACGACGTGTTTGATGCCCGCTTTTGGCGCCGCCGCGTGGAGTATGCCGTTCTTTACCGCAAAACCGTCATGCCGGGTCCGGACTTCGCCTGCTGCCGCCTCATCCATGGCGAGGCAGACCAGATGCCAGGGCTTACAGTTGACCGGTACGGCAGCATCCTTTCCGTTCAGATCACAAGCCTCGGCATGGAGCTTGTAAAGGACATGGTGTACCATGCCCTATGGGATGTTCTTTCCGTAATGGGTGAAACCGTCACAGGCATTTATGAGCGCAATGATATTGAACTGCGTACACGTGAAGGTCTGCCGGAATATAAGGGCTGGTACCGGTCAGATATCATCCCCGCTCCGGGATCCCCCGTAACCGAGATATGCGAGAACGGAGTCAGATATCTTGTAGACGTGGAGAACGGGCAGAAGACCGGCTTTTTCCTGGACCAGAAGTACAATCGGGCCGCCGTTGCCCGTATCGCAAAGGGCAAGAGGGTACTGGACTGCTTTACCCATACCGGTTCCTTTGGCCTTAATGCGGCGTTGGGCGGTGCGGAACATGTTACCTGCGTCGATATATCTCAGTCTGCCATCGACATGGCAAAAGCGAACGCTGTCCGCAACGGGCTGGAAGGCAAAATGGATTTTCTCTGCGAGGACGTGTTTGACCTGCTTACGATGCTGGCAGACCGGAAATGCCGTGACTTTGACTTCATCATCCTGGACCCGCCTGCCTTTACGAAATCCCGCAAGACGGTACATTCAGCATCCCGCGGCTATAAAGAGATCAACCTGAAGGCAATGAAGCTGCTTCCCCGCGGCGGATATCTGGCCACCTGCAGTTGCAGCCACTTCATGACGGACGAGTTATTCCGCAAAACATTGTCCGGTGCCGCTAAGGATGCATCCGTTTCCCTAAGGCAAATAGAAGCCCGTCAGCAGGCCCCGGACCACCCGATCCTGTGGAACGTTCCTGAGACGGACTACCTTAAGTTTTATATTTTCCAGGTCGTATGACCTGTAATCCTTATCAGATTTCTGCCAGGTGAAGATGAAATATTCCAGAGTGTTGAAGCGAAGTATTTTTTAGTTGCGGTCAACCAATAAATAAACAGCATAACCAAATGAGAACATGACATTGAGTATGACTTGAAATTCTCATATTATTTGATCTTCTATGTTATAGTCAGTGCCGTCATACGATCGGGTATTTGAAGACAGGAGGTTTCAGGTTGGACTACGAGGAATCGCTGAGGATCATAGAGGAATCTTACGTCAAGGAGACGTACTGTCTGAAGTGCAAGAGATGGCGCTCCGGACTCAAAGATCACACGTGTCCGATTAAATATACCATATCTCTGGACGGTTACCTGAGGGGGATCGCAGACAGGCTGTTTGAGCTGGGGATCCCCCCGAAGAAGGCGGAGTATTGGCTGGACTGTGATGACAGACAGTCTAAGATCTACAAAGTAGGACTTTTTGTGGATTTACGAGATCTGCTAAATTGTGAAGTGCTCGGGGTGTTGCCCGAAGGATGGCGCTATTTCAGAGAGGATAATGCCGACGGAAAGATATGCACGATCGGATATGTCGACCGCGGGCACTATAAGGGAGTATTAGCTGCAAAACAAAGGATCAAAGAAATCGCAAAAGAGTTTGAGGAGTTTCTGGATACAGTTGACAGCGTAACAGTAAATGCTTTACTGCTATTATCGGGGGATTAGTTATGGAAGTCTTACAGGCAAACAGTTATTGCATGGAATGCAGACAATGGGTCACTGACGGCAGCAAGCACGAGTGCCCGATAAAACACAGAGCCCTGATCGATACCAATATGAGCGGAGTTGCAGACAGGCTGTATGCCCTGGGCGTCGTACCCATGATTGCATTTTATGGATTCAGCAATGACGCGGATGATACATACAGGCTTAGGATCTCAATCGATTTGCATCAGTCTTTTATACACGAAGTGCTGGGAGGTTTGCCCAGGGGCTGGGAATACTGCCGGGATGATGGCAGGATAAATTCGCTGGAATTCAACGACTGGCACAGCTGTTTTGAAGAAGACGCGGATGCACGAGTATCAGAAATCATTAAGGAGTTTGAAGAATTTTTAGACAGCCGTGATATAGAAGGCACCAGGGCTTTGACGCTGCTTGCAGGGGATCAGTGAAAACCGGCCGGGTCCCGTCAAGTCATAGGTCATGATGCAAGATATTTCTGAATAAGAGCACTTCAATGATACCATAGAAAAATGATACCATTTAACATGGTTGGGAGATGTAACAGATAATGAAGATATTGATAACGGCATTCGAGCCTTTTGGCGGAGAAAAAGTCAATCCTGCCTTGGAAGCTATGAAGCTGTTGCCGGACATGATCGATAACTCTAAGATACTGAAATTGGAGTTGCCAACTATTTTCAAGAAATCCGTCGAAAAGGTCTGGCAATATATAGACATGCATAAACCTGATATTATCGTTTCCTTGGGTCAGGCGGGCGGAAGGGCTTATATATCTGTTGAGAGAGTCGCTATCAATATTGATGATGCATCAATAGCTGATAATGATGGCAACATGCCAGTAGATCTGCCAATCTTTGAAGATGGTGAGAATGCCTACTTTTCAAACCTGCCCATCAGGAACATGGCGGAGGCCATAAAGAAAGCCGGAATTCCTGCCAGGATTTCGAACACGGCAGGAACCTATGTGTGCAATCATGTAATGTATGGAGTTCTTTATAAGATCCATAAGGAGAATCTGAATATGAAAGCCGGTTTCATCCATGTTCCTTATATTCCAGAACAGGTAATCACCAAGCCCGAAAGTCCCAGTATGTCCCTCGAACATATCGTCAAAGCAATTGAAGTTGCATGCATGGAATTGTTATCATAGTTATCTATAAACACCAGTTAATATAGACCAATAAACAATGTTTTAGCAACAAGAACCACTGCTCAGCCAGTGGTTCTTTTATTGCAATACCACCCGACATTATATGACAAAGCCGATCCGCAGGTCATTCATGCGTCCATCAAACTGCAGCATTTTGTCGAAATATCGAACCTCATGGGGCCAACCTGCATAAAGTGTAATGAGCTCGGACTCTATATTTGATCTGGAGGCTGATTATGAAACGAAAGTGCATATATATCATATCTATGGCCATCTTCATGCTGGTCATAGGCCTGTTCTTCCTGCCGAATGATGCCTCAGCAGCATCGCCGCCCGCAACGCTTACTGTTGACGGAGTACCGGTAGGAACCTATCCTTCTGTACAAGAAGCTGTCAATGCGATCGAAACTACCCCCGGTGTTACTTTTGTGGTTGAGATCGCAAACGGGACAGTTACCGATCGTCTGCAGATCCTGCAGCACCCGGACAAAAATGTGGTCGTAAAGCCGCAGGCCGGAGCTATCGTCACATTTACGAATACGATCACGATAGACGGAAACGGAAACTATAACAATCCTGAATATGTGCTGATACAAGGCCTGAATTTTGACTTCTCCGCAGGCAGTCCTGCTGAATGTATCGATCTGGACTTTGTAGATGATCCACAACCACCTGGCCGCCATTGCTATCCACATAATGTCACGATCAATGGTTGCACATTCAAAGGTGTTCTTGATCAGGTTGTTGCAGTCCAAAGTACAACCGGCGGTATGAGAAACATAGCAATAATGAACTGTACCGCAACTGATATGCACAGCCTTGCACAGCTGAAAGCGGTTGGTGGCTATGCATTCATTCAAAACTGTACCTTAACTAATTCCAGCGGCGGTGTCAACTTCTATGGTACCGCAAACTTGTACGTTGACAGCTGCAATTTCAGCGTAGTTGGCTATGCGGTTCGCAGCGGTCAGGGAGGAGGCCCTGCTATCGACGCAGGCTCTGTAAATATAAACAACAGCATATTGAAATCGAACTCTATAGATGATGGAACGGTCGTTCTTAGAGGAGACTCTTCACGCCACGTCTACATCGTCCATTCGATTCTGGCAAATGAAAACGCGGATGGACCGAGCATTCAAAACGTTACCGCAGGAAACCTGAGCTTATATGATATCCATATCGTAGAAACAGATGTAACAGGCCATTACTCGAGTATAAACCCCACGACAATAAAAATAATAGATGATCCCAACGTGAAGAACGGCCCTGTCTCAATAATCGAAAACGGCGACGATTGCTCCCCGATCAAAAAAGCTATACTGCAGATACTGAAGATCGTGCTTACGATAATATTCCTGCCTTTCATACTGATATATTATCTTATCAAATGGCTCTTCCCGGGTTTCGCTCCCCCATTTTGATTTGCAAAAGTACAGCCTGCTTCTCTCTTCTAACAGCCTGCACAGCATTATGTGTATTACGGGCTTTCGAAAGTAGCCTGAACAAATGAGAGAAGCGCATATTCAAAATGACCTTACCCTCAAGTTCCATCCGGCAATGAGTTGATATAGCTGATCACATATCAGTGTCTTGCCGGGTGGTTGATTGAGGAAGATCACTTTTGTTAGATATATGGATAAAAAAGCACCTTGCTGCCGGCAGAAAAATCGGCAGCGAGGTGCTTTGACTTATTTGTCATATATGTCATACTTTGCCATATATCCCAGGTCATATTAAGTCATATAAAATCGGTCTTCAAGCCGACTCTTTGTATCTATATCTTCTGAGGAGCCCTCCAAAAACGAGGCATATCACCATACCCAATAATCCAAGCATGAATATCATCATACCTGCCCCGGAGCCCTTTCCGGCGCCAAACATGACAGCCGGTATGCTTTCCTTCGAAATACTCTCCATGAACGGTTCACAAAAGACATCGACCATCCAGCCGCCCAATAAATGTCCAATGGGTATCGTGAAGAACTGCAGCGTGTTTCTGCAGGAATAGACTCTGCCTTGCATCTCTGCCGGTATCGTCGTTCTCACGATGACATCCAGGCTGGTTCTCATCAAGGGTACAGGCAGATATCCGAGTATCTGCGCAATACACCACGTGACCGGAGTTCTTGTCAAAGACATCAGGAAATTATCTGTTGTCAGTGAAAACAGCATAGTTGATACGATAAGTCGTATACGGTCCTTGGGCGGTGGCAGGAAAGATGCGATCAAGCTGCCGGCAAGCATAGCAACTCCGGCAACGGAAGTGACGATTCCCAGGACCGCCTCTCCGCCGTTCCCTCTTGGCAGAACGAACGCCGGAAGGGCCGCATCAAAAGCAGATGCAACCAGATTGACGCCCGCCAAAAACAGGATCAGAGTCAGCACCATCCTGTTTTGGAACAGGAACTTAAGGCCTGCCTTAACAGAGTCAAACAGTGTCTCCTTTTCTACTGCCGCATTTGCTTTAACAGATGGGATCCGCACGAACAGCAGCAAAGCCGAAAATGCAATCAAAAATGTGCTTAGATCCACTATTATCACTGCGTTCATTCCACCGACCGCGTATACGGATGTAGCCAGCATCGGGTGCAGAATGGTGATCAGTGAGCCTGAAAAGGAACGCATTGCACTCGTCTTCTGGTAATGTTTCTTTGGGGAAATAAGCGTGATCGCGACATTGCTTGCCGGGTTCTGCACCGTGTTCATTAGACCGCTTAATGCATTCAGCACATACAGATGCCATGCACATAGCAACCCTGTTTTCAGCAGGACATACACGGTCATAGTACAGAGAGCCGAGAACGTATCGCATATAAGCAAGGTATTTTTCTTGTCCCATTTGTCGGATAACGCTCCGGCAAAAATGCTCATCAGAACATATGGCGTATAGGAACATATGGTCAGCAATGCCGTCTGCAGTGCTGATCCAGTTTCCTGGTACAGCCAAGGGACCCTTCATATCCATTCTATCCTCAAGTTAGCCTCAATAGAAGTCTTTCAGCCCTGAACTCTATATACATCGGTTTCCCTCCTTTGCTATCCATCATACCTATTTCTCTCATTATATCGGCATACTGCCTGTCTGTGAATATCTTTCCTGTTCAAACAGAAAAATTGAGGAGGAGTCTGACAATAAATCGAGCAGGCTCCTCCTCAATAAACATCTGGACTTATTTGTATCCGTGCTGCGATACCCATCAAGAGTATCGCTACTTCATGTAACCCACAGGGAAAGTAGAAACTTAAATAAAGCTGAAAGCTACAAGCCAAACGATGCCCAAAATAAGGGCCTTACCGAAGAAAGGAACTTTCTTTGCATCGAATATCATCGCCTTGGTTGTCGCTACGGCAATGAACAATGCCCAGAATCGTGTGCTGACAGGCTGATGCCTGATCTCAGCGCTGATCACGCCGTTAGCTACAAATACTAAAAGAAGAATGAGATTCAACGTGCCTGAAAGGTTTTTCCCTTTCAGCAGGCTGCCAATGTTGAAACCTGCGCCGCTCTTTTGCGCCTTAAACGATCCGCTCTTCTGCGGTGTTCTTGAGGTTCCCCGGGAAAACGGTGTATTGCCGGGACTTACGGAGAAATCAGAATGCTCATTATCCCCAAAACCTCCCTGGTCCCCCTGTGAGCCGCTGCCCTGCATTAATTGGGGCAACCTAAAAGCTCCAATGGTAATGATCAATACGATGAGAGAGAACAGCCAGTTTCTGAACAAATTACCTGTAAGCAGTAGAATAACTAAAACCAAAATACCTATGCAACCGATGATAAAGAACGGCTTTGGCGGTGCTTGCCCGCCAAAATCCCGATTTCCCGCGATGTTGGTCCCGGGCTCTGGTACATTATACTGCGAAGGAGCCGTCCACTGGGGTGCGGATTGATTTTGGCCCTGTGCCGCATTAATCAGCCTGGTTTTCAGGAAGTCTTCAAAAGTTATGCCTGTGTTGAACGTCCCGTTTGGATATGTCCTTACAAAAGCTTCGATATCATCCACGGTCACTCTATAGCCGTATGTCTTTTCAAATTTGCATCCGGGGGCATATCTTCCGCTATTCTGATTGGAGAAATTGTAGCATCTATGGATCAGTGAAACCGTGAAGCTGAAGTTTTCGTCTCCAAATACCATTGCTCCAACTTGCTTCATATTGAACTTGCGTCCATTTACACCGATCAGGTAAGCTTCCATGCTTTTGATTTTCTTCTGCAGAGGCAATTTACTGAATTGATAGAACTCGTCTTCAGTGATCACATTACTTGCCAAACTCACTATTTCATTTTCTCCTTCTTCAATATCTTTTTCGGTCTTGCTGTCTGCAGTGCATGCGCATAACTCGCACATTGTATGGCAGAAAGCAAGACTTCTTCAATTATTTCCTAAAATGGCATGTATGTCAATAACATTTTAATGTACATACAACAAGGCACGATTTGGGAATGCCCTTGCAGTCATCAAGCCAAATGCATTTCTATTTACGTCGGAACTAATTTGCCTGTCTGAAAAGGCAAGGCACCATATGCAAGTTCAGCATAGGGTGCCTTGTGAAATATGAAGATGACCAGGGTGTCCGGTTCATGGTTCGCCTTTTCTAAATCCTTACTCCGTTTATCATATTCATCCATTGATAATCGTACCGCCATTGATATGGATGGTCTGCCCTGTCATATAGGAAGAATCTGAGGATGCAAGGTAGACATAGGCTTCCGCAAGTTCCACAGGCTGTCCCGGTCTTTGCATTGGCGTATCCTTGCCGAAGTTTTGTATGGCTGCCGGTTCAAGAGTAGATACAATGAGTGGTGTCCATATCGGTCCCGGGGCAACCTGGTTCACCCTTATTTTTCTGCCCGCCAGGTTCTGGGATAAGGATCGTGTGAACGCCGTTACCGCTCCCTTCGATGCTGAATAATCTATCAAATTCTGATTTCCTTTAAACGCTGTCACAGAACTTGTATTGATGATCACACTGCCCTCTTTCATATGCGGCAAAGCCGCTCTCGTCAGGTAGAACATCGAAAATATGTTGGTTTTGAAAGTTCTGAGAAGCTGTTCATCCGTGATATCTTCCAGGGATTTTTGCATATGCTGTTCAGCAGCGTTATTCACCAGGATATCTATACCGCCAAATTCCTGTATAGTTCTTTCTACTACCTGGTTGCAAAAGCTGCTGTCCCCGATATCGCCTTTGATCAATAATACCTTCCCGCCATAAGACTCCGCCGCTTTTTTCGTCTCGTCGGCATCATTATCTGCAATATTATATACAATGACTACATTGCAGCCTTCTTTCGCATACGCAACGGAAATTGCCCTGCCAATCCCGCTGTCGCCGCCAGTGATGATGGCGGTCTTTGATTTCAGCCTTCCGGAGCCTTTCTTTTCGGGGTCATCATAGATCGGCTGAGGATCCATCCTGCTTTCTTTTCCCGGTACAGGCTGTTGTTGGGGCTTCAGTTCGTCAGGGGTATACATGTCCTTTTCCTGCATAGTCATCTATCCTTTCATCATTTTTAGAATAGTATTGCTCCCAGGATGAGAATAATGCAGCCATGAGGACATTCGCCGTCTTTCCGATCCTTTTTGATCTTCCCTTTCCCGAATCCGAATCTAGTATAATCCCTGCTGCTCTGATACCTATATGCAAGTGTGCAAAGAACCTAAATAGTTCTGATTGTCGGTTTTCTGATTATCCAGCAAATACTTGATTATTTTCTCATAATACATAAGATTATGGTATAGACAGGAAACAGGAGGAAATATGATGGGCAAATATGGAATAGTCATGACAACATTCGCAAATGAACAGCAGGCAAAGCCTGTGATTGATGAAATCCTAAGATGCAGACTGGCCGCATGTGTTCAGGAAATAAAGATAAAAAGTCATTACACATGGAAGGGCGAGCTTTGCCACGATGACGAGGATCTGGTGTTGTTCAAAACCAGGAAGGAATTATATCCCGAACTTGAAAAGAAACTCCTGGAGATACATCCATATGAGACGCCGGAAATCCTGTGTGTAGATGTGGAAAACGGAAGCGCTGCTTATTTGGCATGGATAGATGAGCAAACACCGGGAAAATGAATTAACACCTATAACCTACTTACACTTGTTCCGTGGTATTAACTTGCATTAACTAGTATTAACTAGCATTACCTTGTATTAGCTTGATTTAAATTTGATAATCATATATACTTATCGTAATAATTAAGGGCATGTCTAATTCCCTATATTATTGAAAAGAACCGTCATAGTGTTTTTATCTATGAAAGGCTTTGATTTCTTACGACAGGACAGGATGGAGTAAAAAATGAAAGAGCCTTTTGTTTTTTTATGTTCTGAAATAACCAGAGAAAACGCGCTGACATTGGTCAAATGGCTGAAAGACAAAGAGGTGACGAAATACCTAAGCGATCCCCAGGATGTTTCCGACAGCATCGAGCAGGTGGTTTACAATACTAACCTGCCGGTCCTGACACATCTGTTCAATCGCGACGGCAGGTTCTATATGGTCTATAACAAGCAAAACAAGCCGGTAGGATTCGTACGGCTTGTGAAGAGAGGCTTTGACTATGAGATCGTTATCGTGATCGGAGACCGGAGCAACTGGGGCAGAAAATTAGGTACATGGGCCATAAAGGAAAGCATAAAAATCGCCTTCTTTGATTTCAGGGCAAAAAAAGTTATCGCAAATATCCAGAAAGAAAACAGAAGATCACTGCGCGCATTTGTAAACAACGGTTTCAAGCTCGAAAAAGTAGGCAAGTCGTTTAGGACTTTTTCTATCACTATGGATAGATATTTAATGTTTGTAAACGGCAAGGCGGTTTTAGCGGCCAGAATCTACATAACCGAAACTGACATGGAAAGACTCGAAAAAAACCTCGAGTCCGTTCTGCACAGCGAAAACGTTCCCGAGAAGTTCATACTGGATCTTGAATATGAAATCAGCAGAGCCACAATAGTTGATCCGAAACAGATTTCCGATGATATAATCACTATGAATTCGCGTGTATTGCTGCATCTGGACGGCGAAGAGATGGAAGTTTCTCTGGTTTATCCCCAGGACGCCGATCCCGACAGCAATAAGATGTCTGTTTTATCTCCAATAGGTACTGTCATACTGGGGTATGGCGAAGGAAGTGAGATCGAGTGGGAGCTTCCTTCCGGCGTTTCGAAGATCCACGTCAAAAAAGTTTTATATCAGCCTGAAGCCGCCGGCGACTATCACTTGTAATAAATCCCGCCATGATAGCAATAGTAAGCTTTTGCTTCTAACGACAATAACTTTTCCATGGACTTTTCAGCCTGTTCGATATCCAGCGTAAACTGCGGGTTGGCTATGACAGGCTTCCCGTACTCCAGCACGATCGCATCACCGGTTATGACGATTGAAACCTTTTCCATGAAGAGAGAGAGATGTCCGGGTGTGTGTCCGGGTGTGGCGATGATCTTGCATCCCCCGCACCAATCCAAAATTTCTCCGTCATTTAGAAAAACTTCAACTTCTACGGGCTCCACCCGGCGCAGCATTTCACAAAATGCCCTGCCAAACTCCTGCTGTTCAGGAGGAAGCGTTTCCTGGATCTCTTCCGCTTGCTGCAGCCTCAACGGCTTTTCATGTGCGGAAATATACGGTGCCTCTGCGGCAGAGGCATATATTTTTATGCCGGGATTTTGCCTTTTTATGGCCGCGGCCGCTCCCATATGGTCATGATCATGATGGGTCAATACAAGTCCGGTTATCTGCTCCACGGACAGTCCAAGTCGATGCAGCTCCTTTTCAAGAAAAGGAAGAGATCCGATGAAACCACAGTCGACAAGAATTATGTTTCGATCATCCCAAAGCAATGTCGGGTAAACCGTATTTTCTGTATCACCAAATGGCATGGTTATGGGGAAATTGATAATTTTCATACATCCTCCAAAAATGAAATAAGAAAACTGCTGCATAGAAATATTTTTCCTGAAATTGTATTGACCTATCTATGCATGCCGGATTACAATCAGGCTAACTTTGCATCAAGGAGACGTTAAAATGAACAAGTATGAAAACGCCATCAAACTCCTGGAGGAACGTTGCGGCAATGGCAAAGATGTAGACATTGCTCTGGCAACGATATCGCTCACCCCCAATGCTTCAGGGATGCCTCGCCCCGCGGTCAGGATGGTTTGCGCCTATTACGAGGACGGCGCATTCTATGTATCTACCGATGCCACAACAAGCAAAATGATGCAGATCAGGGAGAACAGCGAAGTTGCCGTCGCAGGGCTTGACTGGTTCAGCTTCAATGGTGCAGCTGAAAATCTCGGCTGGGTCAAAGATGAGAAAAATGCAGATATCAGGGCTAAATTCAAACAGGTTTTCGGCTGGTTCGATGAAGTAGGCGACGAAGATAATCCGGACTCTATCGTTCTGCGTATAACCCTTACTGATGGTGTTATTATAGACAACGAACGCAAGTACGGTGAAAGAAAATACGAAATCGATTTCATGAACAAGACAGTTCTGCAGTGTTCCCGTCAACACGGGGGCTGCCCATAAGGATGAGCACTCTCATTCATCTTTCCTCCACATATGTAAGCTTTGCTTTCTGTATGTGACTTAGCCGTCACTTTTATCTGAGATGTTCATTCTCCAGTATCTTGAGTCCCTGATGCATATCCTGTCCAAGGATCTCCTGCGTTTTTACGAAATCATACCTCTCATGAAGCAGACCACGCAACTCAAGAAAAGCCTTCTTCCCATACTTCTTTATAAACATGGCCTGCGACTTGGCTGAAGCCGCACCGTCATTATCAGGTGTATAAAATCCCTTCGTGCAGTCTTCCAGTTCCGGGCATTCATAACATCCGTCTATGTTCTTTTCAGTGCAGCAAACCGCATTTGGGCATTTCCTGTCTTCGTATATCGTTGCATATGAGCAGACATTATACTCCGTCCTGCAGGAACCGCACCATTCGCCTAAGAAGCAGTGATCGCAGGACAGTCCGCAATAAGCCACGGGATCCACACCCTTGCGGGCGTCTTTGCACAACTTATTCTTGATCCTCCGCATCGCCTCGACATGCATGATCCAATGCCTGCTGAACGGCATTTTGATCAGTCCGCGAATATCCTTACCGCACCAGTAATCGATAAGCCAGAAGGCGTTCTCATCCTGACTGACACAGCCGGATGCGGCAAGTCTTTCCCTATCCGCATCGGAAAACCTAGTCTTCATCTGTGAATATTCCAGATTTGTAAGAATCGAATTGGTAGAAAGCATGACTTCCTTGGCATACTCATATAAATACTTGATATTGAGTTGCTTTGAAAACTCTGCAATCTCCTGTCCCTTCAGCTCATTTCCGGTCGTAATGACGGGCGAGCCGATTTTCTGTTGATATCCACCGGTAACAAGTATCTGCTCGTCCCGTGCAATCAGGGTATGAGCTACTATATCCTCGATCCGGAAGATATGCCAGATCGAATAGGCGAGAGTCTTGCTGTGATATCCATCAGCATTGGTAAAAGGCATCTGATAATATGCTTCGGCAGGATACCCGTTTACGATCTACGAAATCTGCTCAAACAGTTCCTTCCTCAACTCTATTAGCAGTTCTATTCCTTCCCTGTATGTAGCTTCCTTTCCCAGCAGGATCTGCATCCGTTTATTCTTCTCCGACCATTCTTTATCCATTGTTTTCCCCCTTATTATCAGTGCCTTAGACTTCTTTTCCCATCAAAGAATCACTCGTTATCATTATTCAGAGCAAACAGGAACGGGTGGAAACCTTCCCGCAAAGCTCCGAAATCTATCCTGTCAATGCATTCCTTTATTTTGCTATATTCTTGTTGAAGATCCATGTTTCATAACCTCAAAATAAAATCTTGCAACGAATAGAAATCAAAATAGCTTTATCTATATCAGCACACCGCCTACCCGGTATGAAAATACGAAATCATCATCTTTATAAAGTTAATCCCTATGAATATGGAACCTCACAGTTGGTTGACATTATTCGACCCCAAAATGCGCTTTCTTGTGCTTTTGAATTTAAGATATTATAATATAATAAACTATCAAAATCATTCATGAAGAAGGGGTAGTATTATGAGTTTTCTGGAACTCGCCAAGAAAAGATTTTCTGCACGCTCTTACAACAGCAAAGAAATCCCGCAGGAAACATTGGATATCATCCTTGAAGCAGCGAGAGTTGCACCTACCGCTGCAAATAAGCAGCCTGTCCGCTTGCTTGTCGTAAAAAGCGATGAAGCCAGAGCAAAGCTGGCGAAAGCGGCAAATATCTATAATGCACCCGTCGCAATAATCGTATGTGCAGATACTTCACTTGCATGGACGAGGCCGTTTGACGGGATGCAAACAACTGATATCGATGCATCCATTTTGACCGACCATTTGATGCTTGCAGCGACCGATCAGGGTCTGGGATCCGTATGGATTTGCTACTTCAAACCGGACGTTATCAGGAAAGAGTTCGATCTCCCGGAAAACCTTATACCGATCAACATCCTGGCAATCGGTTACACAGATGAAAAACCCGACACTACAAGGCATGATACGAAACGTATACCAAAAGAAGAACTGGTTAAATATCTGTAAATGTCTGTCCGGCAAAAACTATAAAATCATAATTCGCAGCTTTTTTCACTCAAAGCTTATCATGATGATAAATATTTGTAAATATTGATGTTTTCGATCAACGGTTAACCATGCTTTATAATAAATAGCCAATAAAGAAAACCAGGGTAAACAGGGAGAGTAGAGTAGTTGCTGACACAACGAATGCTGCATATTCTTTTTCCTTGTTATAGGAGTCTGCCAGGATCGAAGTCATGGCGGATGCAGGAAGTGCGGACATAATAACAACGGTTTTTGATGCAATAGAAAATGGTCCGATCATTCGGGCCGCAAGATATACGATCATCGGAATTATGATCAGTTTGATCAGTGCTCCGTAATATATCGACCATTCACGCAGATATGTATTTAACTTGACCTTTGAGAGAGTTGAACCAATGATCATCATTGACAAAGGTACAGTCAGATTGCCGATCCCTTTTGATGCTGATATAAGTACTTCCGGTATTTTGATATTAAGAAACATTACCAACAGTCCAACGCACACTGCAAGAATAGACGGATTCAGCAATGTACGCTTTATCTCCTGCAGAAGCTCTCCTCCCCCTAATCTACCCTTATACAGTATTACTCCATAAGTCCATACAAATATAACGAAGAACATATTAAATATCGAACCATATATTATTCCCTCAGGTCCATATAAGGAGTCAAGAATAGGGAATCCGACATAGCCGGTATTGACGAATATATTTGCAAAATGCAATACCGTTTTTTTATCATTTTTTACAGGCAACAGAAGCAAATACGATGAAGCCCCCATCAAAACATACGCACCCAGGGAATAGTAAATAGTCTTGATGACATTTTCCCTGACCGAGCTGCTCTGTATATTTAGAAAAGAGGTAAATATCATAAACGGCAATGCTATCTGTATGAGGATATTGACCAATCCTTTGCACATTTCCTCAGTGATGATATCCCTTTTTCGACTATAGAAACCAACAGCTATCATAATAAACAGTGAGATAATGCTGTTGAAAACAACGGATATTTCCAAGTCGATCTCCCCTTGATAAAATCCTGATAACATTATATGCTCCAGCGATTTTCATGGTTCCTGCGAAAAGGAGAGATCCTGCATAGCTTAAACGAGGTCATCTGTCAAATGGGCAAAATGATCGACCGATGATCCTGACCTTGACAATTTATGGTTTGCAATATATAGTATTTTTCAAACGCAACGAGGCGTAAAACCTTCGTTGCGTTTTTTTATGCAAACCGGCAGCTAAAATGTTCAAAGGGAGAAGATGCTGATGATAAGATGGAACAGTCGTATTTTGAAAGAAGCCCGTAATATCAGCTATCATACTGATCAAATGCGGAACGGAAATCTGGACACAAGGATCGAAACAGATAGTTATAAATATTTGAAGGACCTGGCTGAAGATATCGATCAGCTCTCAAATACGTTCAATGCCTACATAAACGAGATGACGCATATATTATCCCATCTGTCGGCCGGCAACATGGCAGTCGCATTTTCAGATGACATACATTATCATGGGGATTTCCTGCCGATAAAAAATGCCCTTCATAAGATAAGGCATTCTTTGAACAGCTCTTTCGACGAGATCCACAGGCTGTCCGCCGGGATAGACCAATTGAGCACCCAGGTCGAAAACGGATCCTCCTACTTGGCAACGAACACGTCTGAACAGGCAGCATTGATTTCAAACCTGACATCAACTATCTATGACATCACCGACAAAACGGTACATAATGCAGAAAACGCAAAGACTACCGCGAAAGCTGTTGAAGCAATTACGAGGGAAACTGAAACCGGCAGGAGCTATATGGATCAACTGTCGTCCTCAGTCGATAAAGTCAAGTCCTCCATTGACGATATTTCCAATATCATCGAACTTATAAACGGTATAGCCGAACAAACGAAACTGCTTGCTTTGAACGCATCGATCGAAGCTGCAAGAGCAGGTGTGAACGGCAAAGGCTTCGCGGTAGTCGCCGGTGAGATCAAAAAACTTGCCCAGAGCAGCAGCGATGCTGTGAAGGAGACGACGCAGCTGATAAACAACGGGATAGCTGCAGCAGATGAAAGCGCTAAAATAACGATTCAGACCGTGGAAAGCTTTAAGAAGATAAACGATTCTATCGAAGGGATATCAGGTTTGTGCACTGAAATATCCGAGTTGTCCGATGAACAGGCAGAAAATCTCAAGGAAGTCTCAGCTATAATTACCGATATATCGAAGGCTGTACAGAGCAGCGCGGCTTATGCACAGACAAACAGTGCATCGGCAATGGGGCTGGCGAGCATATCCTCTCAGTTGAAGAATGTCCTTCAACGATATCGTTTGATGGGTCAGGAAAATGTTCATTCAACGGATAATAATATCGAAGCGAAGGCTTCACAGGAGTTGACAGGTAAAATGGCTGCAAAGCTGTTCTACGCAACTACCACCCAGGCCATTGATACTATCCTTGAAAATGAGATCAAAAATCACGATGATGTAGAGTGTTTGTATGTAATTGGCGGAGATGGCAATCAAGTAAGCCATACGATCATGAATCCAAAGATCAAAACAAACCATGACGAAAATTTCAAGCCAGCGATGCCGGGCGACGATTACAGCTCTAAAAAATACTTCCGTCAGGCTATGATAAACAAGAATGAACCGTATATATCCTCAGATTACATATCAAAGGCAACCGGAAACCTATGCAAGACTATTTCGTATGCGTATAAGGGTGCCGATGACAAATATTACGTGATTTGTATCGATATATTATGCAGCTTTTAACGCGTGTTCTGAAGATGCGTATAACTATCAAAACCTGCTTACCAGGGTGCAAAATAAGATAGCAATAAATGTTTAGTCCAAAATTCATTTCAAGCATAAAACGCGGAAGATGTTGTCCTTCCGCGTTTCCAATATCCATTTATTCTTTATCCTTCTTGCTGTGCACTGCGTCAGCACTCGTAATTCTTTGCCGCTTCAAACTCATCCAGCACGGCCTGCCCGGGTTCTTTCGTCAACAGTGAAACTATGATGATGGCTATGCAGGAGAGTACGAACGCCGGAAACAGTTCATATATAGCGAACACGCCGCCCAGACGCGAAATCAGCATATTCCATATAAATACCATGCTGCCCCCGGTGAACATACCTGCTAATGCTCCTGCTCTCGTCGTCCTCTTCCAGAACAATGAGAAGAGTATGACAGGTCCGAATGTAGCTCCAAAGCCTGCCCATGCAAACGATACGACTTTGAAGATAACGCTGTTTTCATCCAAAGCAATGATGATCCCGAACAGCGAAACGATCAGCAGTGTGATTCTGGAAACAAGCATTACCTGCTTATCCGTAGCGTCCCTTTTGAAAATACCTTTGAATATATCCCGTGATAGTGCCGACGAAGCAATGAGCAGATACGAGTCGGATGAACTCATCGTTGCGGCAAGGATGCCTGACATGACTATGCCTGCAAGGAATGCGGGCAGCAGACCTGTGGACATGACAATGAATATGTTTTCAGCATCGCTCCGTGTAAGCAGTTCGGCCGGATATAGCGACCTGCCTGTCAGACCGATCCCTACTGCGGCAAGCAGAGAAATAACACACCAGATTATCGCTATGCGTCTCGATTTTGTCAACTCGTCGGTTTTGTTGATCGCCATGAACCTCAGAAGTACCTGCGGCATGCCGAAATACCCCAGTCCCCATGACATGGTGGATATGATCGTCAGCAGACCATACTTACCTGCCTGTCCGAACAAGGGATTTCCCGCGGCATCAAGCTTCTGGACACCATCGGCAAGTTGGGGCTGGGCAATTCCAAAAAAGTCCAAAAAGCCCGGGATCGACTCAATATTATCAAGGATCGCCGGGATCCCGCCTGCCGCGACCGCCCCGACGGTCAGAACACTGCAAAGGGCAACTATCATCACTACACCTTGCAGGAAGTCAGTTGCGCTTTCAGCAAGAAAACCTCCGAGGAACGTATACAGAATAACTATTATCGCGCCAATGATCATGACGATCTGGTACTGCATTCCGAATAAGGTGCTGAAAAGCTTGCCGAACGTGACAAAGCAGCTTCCGGCATAGACCGCGAAAAATACCAGTATGAACAGTGACCCCGTTGCCTGGATTATCTTCTTATTTTCTTTGAACTTGTTGCTTAAAAACTCCGGTATGGTTATGGCGTTGCCTGCCAGAGACGAGTACCTGCGAAGCCTCTTAGCGACAAAAAGCCAGTTTATGTATGTTCCTGCCGCAAGCCCGATTGCGGTCCAAATGGCATCGCTGAGACCAAACCAGTATGCTACGCCCGGGAGCCCCATCAGCAGCCAGCCGCTCATGTCTGAAGCCTCCGCGCTCATGGCGGCGATCCATGGGCCGAGTTTTCTGCCTCCAATGAAGTAGTTGTCGGAACTCTCATTGGCTGTTTTCATATAGTATATGCCTATTGCGATAACAAGCACAAGGTATAAGCACATCGCAACAAGAATTTGAATCTGTTCTCCACTCATGCCGCTTACTCCTTTTATAATTTTCGCCATTATAACAGAATATTCAGCGCATGTAAAGTGGTAATGTTGTAAATTGCTATCTCTTTAGCATGATGCCTTATGCTTGTCCGGGATCACTTACCAAACCGATAGGTTTTCATCGTTCTGAAACATCCGAAGCCTGTTACATTTGACTGCTCTTTCCGCAAACCGGGCAGTTCTGCAAAGAAAGAGGGAGTTCCAGGCCGCATTCCTCCAGCAGCTCTCCGTTTGTCAATATCTCTGATGCAGTCCCGTCTGCAGCGACCTTTCCATCTTTTAAAACAATTACACGGCCACATGTTTCCAGTACCATATCCAGATCATGGCTTGTTATGATTTTCGTATGACTGAAGCCTTTCAGGATGTTGATCAGCCTGCGCCTTGATTTCGGGTCCAAACCTGAAGAAGGCTCATCCATGATCAACACATCCGGCTTCATTGAAAGGACGCACGCTATCGCTGCAGACCGCTTCTCACCGCCCGAAAGTCTGAACGGAGCCCTGTCTTTCAAATGAGGTATTCCGACCATTTGCAGAGCTTCTTCGACCCTGGCCTTCACTTCGTTTTCGTCCAGGTTATAGTTGCGCGGTCCAAATGCGACATCATCGAACACGGTAGTCATAAACAGCTGATCATCAGGTTCCTGGAACACCAGTCCAAGCCTCTGCCTGATCATCGCCAATGTCTTTTTCGTTACAGGAATATCTCCTGCTATCACTTCGCCCTTGTCGGGGAAAAGGACACCCATCATCAGCATCAAAAGTGTCGATTTGCCGGACCCGTTCGCGCCAATGATGCCAACCGACTCCCCGTGATGAATTGTAAACGATATATCTTTTATAGCCTCATGCCCGTCCGGATATGAAAATTTGAGGTTTCTCACTTCCAGTTTATGATGGCTCACTGATCTCTCACCTACTTAAAGACCGAACCCAAGAGTCCGGGTATATCAAACATCCTTGCTATAATGAAAAATGAAATCCACGACAGTAAAAATATGATGTCATCCCAGGTCACTCTTGTTTTTGCATACGAACGGTAATCCCCTGCAAATCCTCTCAACTTCATGGAATCATACACCCGCTGAGCTCTGTCATACGTACGAAGCAACAGCTGTCCGACAAACGATCCGCTGTCTTTCAGCCGTACCCCTTTCTGCTGAGGAGCACGCAGGGAATATGCCCTCACCATTCTCGCCAGCTCCTCGATCAGCAAGGAAATATAGCGAAATGTCAAAACCAACTGCAGCACAAATATGCCCGGCACTTTCAATTTTCTTAAAGCCTGGGCGATCTTATCCAAACCTGTTGTTGATACCAGGACAAGGCACGCTGTTACGGTCAGTCCGCATTTGATCATGATCGATGCAAAAGTGATCCAACCTCTCGGATCAAACAACGGATTCAGTATACCTATTCCGATGATCAACGGCTCAACCATAAGCAGCCTCTTAAAAATCACCGCTGCAGGTATTTCTGCCAGCAGAACAAGAACCATCGGGTAAATGACAAGCGGAAAGAGGCCGCTTATTTCATATCTGCCAAACGACGTGACTACGATCAAATAAACGATGGTAACAAGAAGTTTTGGCACCGGATGTATCCTGTGTATGGCAGTGTCTTTCCGGGCCAAGTCATCCAACTGTCTTATATTGTATATTGAATCCACTATTTTTGACATGATATCTATCCTTTAACGCTGTCAAGAGGGGCGGGGATTCCTCCCCACCCCCCTTTATAGCAATTATTCCTCATCTGTCCTGGGTTTTCGCTTTTTAACCGCGTATATGATCAGGCCAATCAAACCCGCCAGTGCAAGAGTCAAACCTCCGCCCACAATACCTGAGACACTGGTTCCCGTGTAGCCGGTGGCCTCAGCATCAGCTTCCGTCTTAAAGCTATAATCAGGCAAAAATGCAGTCTTGTCTTGTATCGCCGCCAGTACGTTATGCAGCACGCTGTCCGGTGCTTCCAGTTCAGCAGTTCCGGCAGTCCGCTCCATTGACCATTCCAGTCCGTCGGGGTTTGATGACGCAAACCATGATACGAATCCACCGATAACTAAAGCCGCAATCAAAAACACAGTAACTATTGTTTTTATTGAAGTTTTGCCGGATGTCTTCCCTGTCACAGTATTATCGAGTATTTCCGGCCTTACTTTCCAGACAAAGGTCACGACCGCGGCTGTCACGAGCCCCTCAACTATGCCGATCGCCAAATGGATCGGCTGCATCAGCAGAACAAAAGAGCCAAAAGGCAATTCTGTCTTTCCGGATAGCAAGGTCTGCAGCACGACGCTGAATGCCCCCATCTGCAAACCAATGACGGATGAGACTATTGAAGCTCCGACTATCCTTCCGGTTGTAAATCCTTTCTGTGTCATCCTTTTGAATATCAAGGGATATGAGACAAAGCATGTATAGAATCCAAGGTTGAACACATTGCAGCCATACGCAAGAAGTCCGCCGTCCCCGAAGAACAATGCCTGTATGAGCAAAATGGATGCCATCGTCAAAAATCCTGCATGCGGTCCAAGCAGGATCGCGAGAAGCATCCCTCCGCCGAGATGGCCGCTTGACCCTGTTCCAGGTATCGAGAAGTTGATCATCTGGGATGCAAAAACAAATGCACCCATGACCCCCATCAGTGGTACCTTCTTGTCATCCAGGTCGTGTTGGACTTTTTTTACTGAGTATGCTGTGACACAGGCCGAGGCAGCTGTCATTGCTGCGCCCACAACCGGAGAAATAAGAGCATCCGCCATATGCATGATAAATCACCCTTTACTCGACAATAATCAAGTATAGGTTACATCATGCATTTTCTTTGCACAAGCCCATACGGGGGATAGGAATATGTACGATAGCTTTTTGCCGGAATACGCTTATGGCCAAGTCCGGGACAGGATACATTGCATGCCAAATCGGGAACATATCCCCCGGATAGGGATATGACCATCAACTGACCTTTGTGATGCCCCGCTGCTTCTTTGCGATTCCCCGCTACTTGATAAAGCTGTCAATAGCTTTTGTCAGCTCTTCAATAGCAGTCTTATCCCCTGATTCGACCGCATCCACAATGCAGTGTTCCATATGATCCTTTAATATGATCTTTCCGGCATTGTTCAGCGCCGAGATTACCGCAGACAGCTGGATCAGCACCTCGCTGCAATCCCTTCCCTCTTCTACCATTCGCTTTACCGATTCCAGATGGCCGATAGCCCTTGACAACCGGTTCAAAACCGTTTTTGTAAACTGATGACTGTGTTTATGGTCGCTTTCATGGCTATGAGTGTACTCCGTACCGTCCGGTAATTTATGCGAATGTACCTTCCATTTCATTTCGTCTTTCATAACAGACTCCTTCCGGCTTATACTATCCAACCAATATCCAAACAGTCTAATAGAAGCTATCAATCACCTGTACTGTACCGCTTCATCCTTCATTTCACTTTTTCCGTGCGGACTATTACTCATAGATCTCAACCCGGATCGCCCCGGCATCAGGCTGACAATTTCAGTATTTACCAGGCAAGTGAGTACCGCCCCATTTTCAGGATTATATTTTTATACATATTCGCAGGGTATGATATTGAATCCGGAATTATCCGCGTGTTTTCTCTCAAAGCGTTTTTTCCATAAGATAAAAGCGCCCTTTTCGAAAGTCCGCATATCCGCGCTTTTCATAGCCGTTTTTCTCATATAGCCTCAAAGCAGATGGATTGTTTGAAAATACATCCAGCCTGATCGATGAATACCCCAAGCTCTTTGCCTGCTCTTCAATATGCGACAGCACCTCGGAACCGATACCCCTGTTCTGATGATCCGGCGAAACACAAAATCTATGGATTATGCATGCGCTTTCCTGCGGGTTCTTCCACTCCCATTCATGATACTCTTCATCGCACTCCTGATTAATAACATAAACAGCTATTATCTTATCATCTTCTACTGCCACATATAATGAATCCTTATCAATATCATCAATAAAATGCTCTTTCGCAGGATAATACTTGTCCCACTGATAGATCCCCTGACGCTCCATATGTTCGATCGCTTTACCGACCAATCGAACTATTTCATCAAGGTCCTCTTTTCTTCCCGGTCTATACTGCATATTTTCTTACCCGCTTTCTGTGTGAAAGGCAATAATCTTTCAGAATCCGGGATTTATCGTTAACATAGCATACGATTTTCCACGCTTCCTCAAAAGCCCTTTGGTACCCCTTTTCATTTTCATACCAATTATCTCTTTGGGTATTTGCATCATCTGCCGGGCAAGGGCAAATTTCAATCCAGCCCGGCATATACGTCCGTTCATTTATACACCTCTCGTGTCATACAGGCAAGACACCTTCTCCGTCAAACTCAGGAATAAAGCTTTCCAAAGCTGTCTCCCCTTCCTGTATAAACCCGTTCTCCACCCCGATCTGTATTGCAAAATCCACTAACTCCTCATATTCTTCTTCGGTTATCTTTCTGTTGAGTTCAGGGTATACCTCATTCTCTGATATCGGAGTATATTGATTCATAATGCTGATGAATATCCTGTTACCGTAAGTCTCATGCAGGTATTTTATGATCCTCTTTGAATCCTCTAGATATCCAGGCAATGCCAGGTGCCTTACTATGACTCCTTTTTGCATTATGCCGCGCTCATCAAAGCTTGTCTCCCTTACCTGCCTGACCATCTCTTCGATCGCCGCTGCCGCAACCTCGAAATAGTCCCTGCAGTTTGAATACTTCACAGCAGGCTCTGCAGACATATATTTCAAGTCGGGCAAATATACATCGACATAACCTTCAAGAAGTTTCAGGGTTTCTACTTTCTCATACCCGCTGCAATTATATACAACAGGAAGAACGAGGCCTTTTTTGCTCGATATGCTCAAGGCCTCTATTATATGTGGTACATAGTGGCTTGGAGTAACCAGATTGATATTGTTAGCTCCCTTGTCCTGAAGCTCAAGGAATATATCCGCAAGTCTTTCTGTTGTTATGATCTTCCCAGCCAGACCCTTTGATATGTTCCTGTTCTGGCAATATACGCAACCCAGCGCGCAGCCGGAGAAAAATACCGTACCGGATCCTTCTTCCCCCGATATGCATGGTTCCTCCCACATATGGAGCGCCGCTCTTGCGACTACTAATTCATCGCTACTTTTGCAGTATCCCCTTTCGCCGCCGGTCCTGTCCGCATGACATTCCCTGGGGCAAAGGACACAGTCCTTATAAATGTCCTTCAATATCAACGGATCCATCTTAATTCCTCATATCAGCTTCTCTGGATCGGCAGCATCATTATCGTCTTTCATTTCACCGCACAGATTCTTCCCCATCAAATACTTTATTTTATCGGTCGAATACCCTTTACTGAATAGGTAGTACAATTTAGCGACCGCAGCTTCTGTCGTAATGTCAAGCCCGCTTACTGCCCCGGCATTTTTAAGAGCCATGCTTGTCTCATACTCGCCAAGCATAACCGACCCTTGCGGGCATTGCGAGCATACCGTTACGATCGTACCGTTTGCAAATGCTTTCTCAATGATCGGAAGCAAGGCGCCATCGTATCCCGGTATATTACCGGTGCCAAAAGTCTCTATGACTATTCCCTTGAGTCTTTCCGTCATTATCGATTCAAAAAGCTCAAACTGGATCCCGGGGAAGACCTTAATTACTCCTATGGGGACGTTCTCGAAAGGAACATAGCAAAATCCTTCCGTATCTTTCTCTCTAAGATACGCTCTGTTATATGAGATCGATATTCCGGCTTCGGCAAGGACCGGATAGTTTGGAGACACAAAAGCTATAAGACCTTCTGAAGAATACTTGATCGCGCGGTTGCCTCTGAACAGCTTGCCCCCGAAGTATATGCACACCTCATGAACGATGTCTGATGCCGCTATCAAAAGCGACGTTATTATGTTGTCCCGTCCATCGCTCCGGATCTCACACAGGGGGATTTGCGATCCCGTCAATATCACCGGCTTGGAGATATGTTCGAGCATGAATGACAACGCGGAAGCGGTATATGCCATCGTATCCGTGCCATGAAGCACGACAAATCCGTCATAGTTATCATACGCATCCGCAATAAGCTTTCCTATCTTGTTCCATTCAGCTACGGTCATGTTTGATGAATCGAGCAGTTTTTCCAGTTCAACCAGATCCCAAAAGGGCATCCCTTCAGCATTCAATACGTCCATGCTTTTCAGGAGGTTAGAGAAAGACTTCCCGTCCGGCTTATAACCTTCTTTTGTTTTTACCATTCCAATAGTCCCGCCGGTATTTATGATCAATATCCTTTTCATATCAAGCCCCGTCCAACACACGTTTATAAATAACATTATATACTATTATATTGATCCAGTCCATTTCATCTAAACATGCCGTTCCATCGATGCATTTATACCGGCATTTCTGCATCCTGTAACCTTTGTACTTCACCGGAACTCATGGCGCATATATAAAGAATACACTTATCAGCATTCCGATAATGCGTTAAGTTGAGCCGGCAGGTTCAACACCATCTCATCTTTCAAACAGCTTCAGCAGGAACATTTTCCTTTTTTCGTGCTTACCGGTATACGGGTGTTCCCTTAACGACAGATTGAAGTACGTCCTGCCTGTCAGGACCGTGGAAGGATGCGTAAACTCCCTGAATCCCCACTCTCCGTGGTATGCTCCCATTCCCGAGTGTCCCACTCCGTTGAACGGCGCGCCTTTTACCATCATATGGATGCAAACCTCATTGATGCATCCCCCTCCGTACTGCCGGGTAGACATGACCTTCTTTGCCCATTTCATATCTTTTGAAAAGACATACATGGCAAGGGGATGTTCCCTGTCGGCAATTTTCTCCATCGCAATATCGATTTCATCGTCCCTGAAGGGTACGACCGGAAGAAGCGGGCAGAAAAGTTCTTTTTGAACTATATCTTCGTCTATACCGACAGGATAAATAATGGTCGGAGCAAATTTACCTGTCTCCCTGTTGCCGGTCCCTCCGAATATTATCCTGTCCTTATATTCTTCAGCCAGCTTTTGACACCTGTCATATGCAGCGTCGTTGATCAGTTTAGGGTATTCTTCGTTTTCTTCGGGCTTTTCACCTATTTGTCTGACAAATTCGCTCTTCAATGTCTCGATGAAGGCATCAGCTATCTCCTCGGCTACCGCAACCTGATTGATATTTATGCAGATCTGCCCCGCGTTGCATATCTTGAAAAACGCGATTTTGCGCGCGGCATCTTTTATGTCCGCGTCCTTTCTGACAATGCACCAGTTGCCGTTTTCACCTCCGAGTTCAAGGGCCACAGGAGTCAGATTTTTCGCCGCCTCGGCAAGCACATGCTTTGCGACCGCCGGAGAACCGGTATAGAATATTTTATCGAATCTCTGCGCGAGACACATGTCGGCCACATCATGACCGCCGTCAATGACCGTAACAAATTCTTCGGAAAAAGTGTCGTTTATCAGTTTCTGCAAAGCTTTTGTACTTGCCGGCGACTTGGAGCTCGCCTTGATCACTGCAGTGTTGCCGCCGGAAATGCTTGCGACCAATACGCCAAGTGTCAGATAGATGGGGAAATTGAACGGGCTGATTATCAACGTAACGCCGTATGGCAATTTGTAAACCTTTGTACTTGTACTTGGGAAGCACATAAGGCCGCTGTAAAGTCTTTTTGGCTTTGCCCATCTCTTCAGTCCGCGCAAGGCTTCGTTGATCTCTACTATGACAGGGCCGATATCGCACAGATACGCCTCTGCCTTGCTGCGTCCCAGGTCTTCGTAGAGAGCTTTCTCAAGTTCTTCCTCATGGGAAATGACAGCGGCTTTCAGTTTTTTGAGCTGCTGCAGTCTCCATCCGACATCCAGCGTGGTCCCGGATCTGAAGAACCTTCTCTGTTTTGCGACTATCTCCCGTATTTTCTCCGGTGTATATGCCATGGCGATTATCTCCCTATATGATATGATTCAACATTATGTAATAAACTTAAGAATGATCACAAGTAGTAATAATTTGAGCCCTGATAAAAAGGGGCCTCTTCCTGAAATAATTACGTTGGTGTCATTTTTTCCGGATCATAAAGTAGAAAACACGTATCCCATCAGTTAATAGTAATCTTTACAGAGTCCGCTGCCCTGTAATCATATTACTTTTGGAACTATAAGATTCAAGTCATTTTATAGTTGATTATTATTATAAAAGGTGTATCTTCGCTCTTCAAGCTTATAGTGATTTCATTGTATCATTGGCCTAAATGCTATCCAGGCTATACGATTTGCCTTTTGATTTGAACAAACGTCTGCACGAACTTATTTTTTCATTATAAAATACGACAGAATAAGATAGATTGTCTTTCACTAACTTATGCAGCTTTTCAAGATCCTGGACCATTATAAATCCGACTATGCCCTGAACAGGATCTCCTTTGAACAGATGGATACCCCTGAACGGCGTTAAACCAGAAACTATCAGCTCTCCCGGGTAGTCAAAAACGCAGAGAACAGTCTGGCACGTCCAAGTAAAAAATCGACCACTATAGATAATAGTGGTCGGTTTTGAATTTAA